>Ga0302215_10001304_pt1 | contig 17975 bp, 26 predicted proteins | sample II_Fen_N3_1_FD_194580 | JGI IMG/M metagenome (GOLD analysis project Ga0302215, IMG submission 194580) | Peat permafrost microbial communities from Stordalen Mire near Abisko, Sweden - II_Fen_N3_1 | ecosystem: Environmental > Terrestrial > Soil > Wetlands > Permafrost | place: Sweden: Abisko...
GGAAGTAATGTTAATTTAAAGTCAAAATAAAAATTTGATTTAATTGTTAGAAATAAGGTATAAAAACAAGGAGAAATGCATGAATAAAAAACGAGTACCGAACGAACTTTTCCGTGAATTATTGGGCGTATCTGGACTTAATCCATGGGCAGGTCACGATAGCAGTTCTCGTGTTCAAATGTTCTCATCCAGCCATATTAGTCAAGCTCTTGTAATAAATGGTTCCACAGAACGTTATTGTCAAACCGGAATGGAAAGAGAATTTGGTAAATATACTTTTTCCATTAAAGTCCCTGGTGATCCAAACAAACAAGATGGTGTTGAAATTATTCGCATCATTGAAAGATATCCAAGCAAGATTGGTTTGAATGCAATTGCATTCAATCCGCAAACATTATTGATTTATGAAGATGTCAATACCAAGGAAATTGGCATCATTAACATTCCAACATATTGTTCTAATCATCCATATTTCGGCTTTGAATATAAAGCATCTAAAGCCATTGAAGAAGTTCGTGTCGGTGCTTTTCTAACAGCAGGCACCATTCTATTAAACTCACCATCAATCACTCCTGATGGTGGTTATAAATACGGAGCGCAATGTAACATTGCTTTCATGTCTCATCCAGCAGCATCGGAAGACGGAGTACTAATTAGTCGAGATGCACTAAAACGATTCGGATTTAAAACATATGAAAACCGAACAGTTGAATGGGGCAATAAACGATTTGCGTTGAATCTTTACGGTGATGCCAATAACTATAAACCTTTTCCAGATATCGGTGAAAGAATTCGTAGTGATGGATTGCTGATGTGTTTGCGCACTTACGATAAAGAATTAGCTGTTGTTGAACAAAGTATTAATGATTCTTTAGAACCTGATTTCATATTTGATAAATTGGTTTATGCTGGCGGGGCTGGCGGTAGAATTATTGACATTCGTGTCCAAAGAAATACTCAACCACTTCAAGCTGATGTTCCATTGGGTATGGATTTGCAAACAGAAAAATACGATATTGCTAGAAAACAATTCTATCAAGAAATCGTTAGCGAGTATCATAGACTTAAACGTGATCGCGGTGAAGGACTTCGGTTAACTCCTGAATTTCATCGAATGATTGTTGAAGCATTGTCTGTTATTGATAATGACCCACAACGTATTATTAAACTGTATCGTCAAACACCATTGGACGATTATCGTGTTGAGTTTGTTATTGAATACGATATTGAACCCACAATCGGTTTTAAACTAACAGATTGCCATGGTGGTAAAGGCGTTATAGTTCATGTGGCCGAACCGCATGAAATGCCAATAGATGAAGCAGGTAATCGTGCTGAGATTGTAATGGACCCAAATTCCACCATTGCACGTATGAATCTTGGGCGTCTATATGAACAATACATTAATGCAGCATCAAGAGATGTCGTAATAAAGATATCTAAAGATCTGCAAGTAACTAAAGGAGAAAAGCATTTAGAAACAAAATTGGAAGCCCTGGATAAAACTGGATCTGAAATGATTGAAAGATCATGGAATTATTTATTGGGTTATTATTCCATTGTGTCTCCAAAAATGTATGCTTGGTTTACTGATGGTGAGTATAAAAATAAAAGAACTACCCATTTAGCTAGCATTATTAATAATGGGATATTCCTGTATTTGCCACCAGACAATGATCCTGAATCAGAAGACATCATTAAGGAACTTGAGAACCAATATCGGCCAGTTTATGGTCCAGTTAGTTATATTGGGTATTCAGGTAAACGAGTTACAACAATTAATCCGGTTCGAATTGGAAGTGTGTATATTCTTCTACTGGAAAAGATTGGTGATGATTGGACTGCAATTTCTTCTGGAAAACTCCAGCATTATGGAATATTGTCGCAAGTAACAAATAGCGATAAGTATTCGCAACCAAGTAGACAACAAGCAATCAGAGCACTGGGTGAATCCGAAGTTCGAATTTACACTTCATATACGTCCCCAGAAATAACAGCAGATATTTTGGATAGAAATAATAATCCAACAACGCATAAACAAATATTGGAAACAATATTGTCTGCCGATAAACCAACAGACATTTTGAGTGCCGTTGATAGAACGAAATATCCATTGGGTGGATCAAAACCATTGGGTCTGGTTCGACATATTTGTCAGATATCTGGCTATACGTTTGAATATAAGAAATTTGAACCTGAAGATAAACCACTGTACTAAATGGGTTAGGGATGCGAACTTCGCATCCCTAATTATCATTAAACAAGGAAAGTTAATGAACAAAATTAGTGCAAGAACTCTCTTAGGCTATACAACCGAACAACTCTGGAGTATCTTAACCGGTTCCTTTATTTTAGTGTTCGATAATGGTGAAGAAATTGTAACTGATTACAAAATGACTTTGTTTTCATCGTATGCTTGGGACTTTCATCGAGAATATCCAGATACTCCGATGTTACCAAATCATCACATTAAAGTTATTCTTGGCGATAAACGATTAGGCGCAGATACCCACTTAGTATTGTTAGGCAATGTAATGTGGGCTGTATATGAGAAATATTCACAACGTGTCATTGATTCCGGAATTCCTGAAATTGAATTCCGTGATAGTTTAGCAGAAAAGATTTACCGATATACAAACGTGTTATATAACGACTTGTCTTATCGTTTAGAAGAATATGTTACATCGATTGACATCACTGATTTCATCAATGCTATTAATTGTCCTGCTATTAAAAATGCAAACAATAGTGTTGAAGAAACACAGCAGTCTATTGATAAAACATACAAAGCAATTAACACTGCGTTGATGAATGGTATTGATTTGCCTAATAATCCAATATCATTAGCAGCAAGATCAAAACTTGTTAGCATTAAACAGGTGTTTCAGTGTATTGGTCCTCGTGGATATTTGACAGATACAGACTCAACTGTATTCCATCAGAAACCAGTATTGCGTGGTTATGCACAAGGTCTTAGAGGTTTTTACGATACGTTTGTAGAATCACGATCTGCTGCTAAAAGTTTGTTGTTCAGCAAAACACCGCTTCAACAAGCTGAGTATTTTTCAAGACGCTTGCAGCTCATGTCGCAGATTGTTAGAAATCTGCATATGGGAGATTGTGGAACAACTGAATATTTGTTGTGGTATGTTCGTGGTCCAGTTATTGAAAATGGAATTCTAAAACGCGCAGGCGATTTGAAACAATTGGTTGGTAAGCGCTATATGGATTCTGATGGTATTCTAAAAACCATAACGGCAGACAGTCATGAGTTAGTCGGAAAAACACTGAAGCTGCGATCAGTTATTCATTGTGCACATCCTGATCCTTATGGTATTTGCAGTACATGTTTTGGTGAATTATCTCTTTCAGTTCCAGAGGACACCAATATTGGACAAATGTGTTGTACTTCATTAGCACAGAAATCAAGTCAAAACGTGATGTCAGTAAAACACCACGACGGTAGTTCTGTTGTTGATGGAATTGTATTGTCCGATGTTGATAAACAATATTTGAAAGTAGCACCTGATGATAACTCTTATTTGTTAGCAGATAAACTGAAAGGTTTGGATGTAAAAATAATCATCAGTGTTGAACAAGCCAATAACATTAGTGATGTTTTAGAAGTAAAGGACATTGGTGATTTAAATATCACACGAGTATCCGAATTAGCTGAAATTGGTATCTCGACTAAAGTTGGCAGTGCGTATCACATTGAAACAATTTCTGTTAATCTTGGTCAGCGTTTAGCCAGCATGACCTATCCATTACTTGGTTATATTAAACAATATGGATGGGTTGTTGATGAACGTGGCAATTATGTCATTGATATGAAAGAATGGGATTGGTCCAAAGAAATTTTGACCTTGCCGTTAAGACATTTCAATATGTCTGACCACTCATCAGAAATTGCAAGAATGCTCGAATCGTCAGTTGGTAAAACAAATGAACGAGATGGCAATGTATCACCAGATGTGGCACTTACTGAGCTTTTTGATTTAGTCAATGATAAGCTCGTTGTTAATTTGGCAGCACTTGAAGTTGTTCTGTATGGTAGTATGGTTATTTCGGCAGATAAAAATCAGTATGGCTTACCAAAACCATGGACAGAAAACGGTCTAGGTGTCATGCGTCTTTCGATGGCTAATCGTAGTTTGTCAGCAGCAATGGCATACGAAGGTCATAGAGAAATATTTATATCGGCAAATAGCTATATTTATAAAAATAGGCCAGATCATCCAATGGATGGTTTGTTATTGCCTGGAGAAGTATTCAAGTACTCAATGTAAAAAACTATATAGATAGGGTAATCCCCTATCTATATAGGGCAACATGGATGTATGCCACACTTGCTAAAGGATATAACGTGTCGGAATTAAGAGTTTCAATCGCTTCCCATTATTTCGTAGTAACGCACATTACACCTAGAGGTCGTACAGCAGTAGCTAGCTTTGCTAGGAAAATGGTACAGATGGGATTTGTTAGGAATTCTCATCGATACATTTATTCAGCAGTAAAAACTTTTGCAGCCGCTACTAATAATAGATCCGAATACAGGTTTCATCGAAACACACTGAAAGATTTTCAAGAACATTTAATTGTTAATTATTTAGTGGACGATATGGTGGAATGGGTTGAATTATCAATTCCACCTCCTATGCTAACTGATCTACCAGTTCAACCACAATGGAAAGATAGAGACTATCAAGTTCCAGCTATAAATTATCTAACAAGTGATGAAGATCCACGAGCTAAATTTGTAGCGCTTCAAACAGGTCAGGGTAAGGGTTACATTACAATGAGGGCTATGTCTATTATTGGATATCGCACTTTGGTTATTGTTCGTCCAATGTATTTAGAAAAATGGGCAAAAGAACTTAAAGAAGTTTTTGATATTGCACATGAAGATCTAATGGTAGTTACAGGATCTAAACATCTCATGGCTTTGTTACAATTAGCCCAAATGGGAATGCTGCATTCGAAAATTATCTTACTAAGTAATAAGACGTTGCAGAACTGGCTAAAGACCTACGAGCACTTTCAATCTGAAACCTTAGAGATGGGTTATGCTTGTACTCCTGATCGCTTGTGCGAGCACCTAGGTGCCGGTATGAGGGTTATAGACGAACTTCACCAGGACTTTCATTTAAATTTTAAAATTGATCTTTATACAAACGTTGAACGATCGATTTCATTGTCAGCTACACTAGTTGCTGATGATGATTTTATAAATAAGATGTATGAAGTTATGCATCCTGCTGCACTTCGTTATAAGGGAGAAGCATATAAGAAATACGTGCATGCAACAGCGGTTATTTATAAAATTAAACTTCCAAACAAAATCCGTTGTAAAGACCACGTCAGTAAAAACTACAATCATCATTTATTTGAACAAAGTATTTTAAAGAATGATCTTTTAGCATCAAACTATTTTAAACTTATCGATAAAACATTCCAAGGGTCTTTTTTAGTAAATTATAAAAAAGGTCAACGTTGTTTGATATTCTGTATTTCTATTGATATGTGTACAGTAGTTACAGATTACTTCAAAAAGAAATATCCAAATTTAGATGTTCGCCGTTATGTAGAAGACGATGATTTTTCAAATCTAATGGAAGCTGATGTAAGTATATCGACGATGCAATCGTCAGGGACAGCTGTTGATATCCCAAATCTAAGAACTGTTATAATGACAATTGCAATGGCAAGTTCACAAGGCAATATTCAAGGGTTTGGTAGAATTAGAGAATTAAAAGACGGCACTCGTATGGAGTTCTTGTATTTTGTGTGTGAAGATATCCCCAAACACATCGAGTATCACGAACGTAAACGCGTAATATTAAGAGATAGAGCAATTTCTTATCGAAGTGTTTCTATTGGTGAAGCTATTTAAACTGGAAGATACAATTAATGGCCGATACAGATTTTATTAAAGGTCGAGATGACATAAAGGAAGAATTAAAAGACCGTTTGGAATCTCAAGAATTTTACGAATTAATGCAACTTTATCGTCATGCTCCCACAGAACAAGTTGTATTAGTCACTACTCGTTTTGAAGATATTAAGAAATTTATCAGAGGATAATAAAAAATGTTTGGCATTAAAAAATTAAAAGCCGAGAATCAAAAATTAAAAGCCACCATTGATGCAATGAATGGTGATTATAATGATCAATATCACAAAACAGCCAATGCTGAACGCAAATTAAGTAATGCAGATTTAGAGGTCAGCAAACTACGTGCTGAGATTGTGCGACTTACTGATACACAAGCATGCCTGTTCTTTCAAGACTTTAATGACAATAATTTAGATGTTATTGCTATTGAACGTCGTTTAAATGGCACTGGTCTTCCTGTAACAAACATTACATATCGGTTTAAAGATATTAATGAATTAAACATAATGGCATTTCATATTTCTATGGAGGAACACAATAAACTCGTAAATAAATTTCTTCCTACAGAAGAAGAATCGTGAAATGCATTTGTATTGTCTTATTATGTGAATAACCATATTTGTTAATAATGGTTTTAAGGATAAGATATGGAAAACAAAGCCATTAGTAAACAAGCGCATTTAGTAAATATTTACAAAGACATGCAACTGGATAAACAAATATGCGTAATTGGTGATTTTGAAACAATACAAAAAAAGATGACTAAGTGGTTTTCTGAAGACAAAGCAATTCCGTGTTTTCTCGGTTGTTTCATAAAAGACAACCGATGCTACTTATCTCATCCTACAATACTAGAACCTGAATATGGTTTAGTAGATGGGATAGTTATTGGAGATGTACCGTTGTTAGTTTTAGGATATTGTGGTACAGAAGTAGAGTATAAACATCAAGTAGCTAACTAATGTTTTTCTAACTTTAACACTAACTAAAAGGTAAAACTATCATGAACACCTTAGTACAGATTGCACAGTCCGCCTGCAATAATAATAAGAATTCAGTTTGTGATAGATGTAAAAATAAGATAACTGTTCCATCAAGCTTTGCCGTAATAGATGTAATGATGATGGCTCAACATGGTTGGGATGTACAGATCATGAATGAGAAGACCATCATGACTCAACAATGTAAAGTATTGAATTGTACGAAAGCACATTCAATAGAACCAGACGATACTGAAGAAATGCAACTTGCTTAGATGCATATTAGCCTATTGGTCGTGTTGACCAATAGGCTAATATGCTGTTTATTCCCACTAAAATATTTTTTTATTATATTCTTAAATCTTTTGTAAAAGCTAATCGACAGAACTTTTACTAGGTGGAAAAGCCAGGTTTGGGGCGGAGCCCTATATTTATATCTATTATAATAGTAGTAATCTAATAAATTACAGACACATATTACTAGATTGATGCTAATCCCCTAATTTGAATAAATGAGGAATAAATAAAATGAATAAGTTAGTTGAGAAATTGCTAAAACAATATATTGCTGATCTTGAAAAAGTTAAACCAGATACCGAAAAATATGGTGAAGTTTTGTGGGAAATTAAACGTGCTAAAGAAGAATTGGAGAAAATGTCAACTCCAGCTTCTGTCATCACTTTATCACAAACTGGCGGCGATTGGTTAGGTGCTGCTAGAAATTGGATACAGTGTAAATTTCGAAATGGTGAAAGTGTTACATGGGGAAGTCAAGACGTGCTTGAAGGAAAACTTGTGACTGTTCGTGATATTGAAAGTTTAGCCGCGACTATAGCAGCTGCTGCTATTAACGAATATAAAAAGGGTTAATAAAGTGCTTATTGATATCAATAAAAATCCAACATTAATTCTTGTTACAGAGTTAGTGAAAACAGAACTAGCAGCTGCTGAAAAAGCCCATGATTTTGAACATACCAAACGCGTAATTAATAACGCATTTAACATTATTGCAAACACAGTAATGTTCAGTATTAAAGATATTAACATTCATATTGTTTATTTAACAGCATTGCTGCACGATATTGCTGATTCAAAATTCCACAATGGGGATCACTCCATTGGTTCAACTGTTGCAAGAAAAATTATGCTGAGCGCCGGCATAGATAATTCTACAGTATTAGATATTGTCTGTGATAACGTTTTAAATCTATCTTGGTCTACTGGCAAACAACTTGACAATATCGAAGGACAAATCGTTCAAGATGCCGACAGATTAGAAGCAATAGGTGCTGTTGGTATTGCCAGATGTTTCATCTATAATGGATCTAAAAATAAATCAATAAAAGAAGCATTAATGCATTTTGACGAAAAGCTTTTATTGATAAAAGATAAAATGAATACCGTTATGGGGAAAAAGTTAGCAATCAAACGGCATCAAGTATTAGTGGATTTTTTAAAGAACTATTCGGAAGAAACTGAAAGCACATTTTTCGATAATTTATAGGAAAAAATCATGAGTAAAGCTGGACTAATATTTACAGATGTATTTAACAACTTAACGCTTCCAAGACACCAAGTTCCTTTTAATCCAAAATGGATAAGTGGTGTTATTGGAAATGATCTAAACGATGCTTATTTCACAAATGCTATTACAGGTGAGCATTCTGTAATAATTATGTCTGGTCAATATTTGCGCTGCATTTCACCAGCACCTGATAATCGCAAAATGATTTTTGTTGGCACACGTTTGGGAACCGTTATTGTTTGTGAGCGCTTTAGTAATAATGGCGAAAACATTGTTGCTAATTGCAATGATACATTACTACGAACCAATTTGATTAAGGTAGAAAAATTAGGTGGTCGTGACGCTGATCTTATTTTGGGAGATCCATTAGATCCAAATAATCCCAATATTGGAATTTGGTTAGAACAATTGGCAGAAATTTTGAAATAAGGAAAAAATAGAAACTTATCATCAGACGGAAATAAACCACAGAGCAAAAAATGTATCACAGATATTTATAAACTCACGACTCAGAACGCATCAATGTAGTAAATTAACCCATGTAACCGCAGTGCATCAAAATTAAATAACGTATCATAAACTAAATTCAATTAAGGAAGTAAACAAAATGGCTGAAAACAACCTCATTCGCTCAATGGTTCGCGGTGTGTATGCTCTTCAAAAACTACGCATCCAAATGGGTAATCGTATTACCATGAATTTCAAAGCAAAGCTTGGGCTTACTTCCGATGGTATGTCAGAAAAAGAACTCGAAGCACAAGAAAAGAAACTTCTTGATTCCATTCGTGAATCATACGTACGAATTACAGACGGTATTGTTGCAGAAGGCGAATTCAGCGATATCGTTACTGGTGGCAAATTGCCGACTGTGAAAAAATTCAAAGGTGATGAGCTTATTAGTACCTACACTGAACTGGTATTGGTTGATCAATACATGACTATTCTTAAAGATGAAGAAGGTCATTTTGCCAAGATGCAAAAAGTTCTGGAGGGCATTCCGATTTATGATCACTTTCTGTCAAAAGTTACAGGTATTGGTCAAGCAATGTCAGCTGTCATTATTTCTGAAATCGATATCTTTAAAGCCGAATATCCTTCGAGTCTTGCAAAGTATGCTGGACTTGATGTTGTTCAGGTTGGCAAGTACACCGACGATAAAGGCGTTGAGAAAACTGTCAGGGCTGAACTTATCGATGCTTGGTTGGCAGAGAATCAAGACGAAGAAGATCTTGGCGTTATGTTGGCCGAAGGAAAATACCAAGTTACTATTACTGGTATGGGTCGTACGCGCAAAGACTGGGCTCTTGTTAAACGCGAATATCAAAATAAGGAAGGAGTTAAATCAATTCGTGACTCCATTACTTTTAATCCATTTCTGAAAACCAAACTTATTGGTGTCCTAGGACCATCATTCCTGCGCGCTGGTAAGATCTTTGTTGACGGACATGTAATGGGTGCCGCCAAGCGTTTAGCAGCAGCCAAGCAGCTAGGTTTTGATTCTAAAGGCCTTAATGCTAAAGAAGTTGCTGAAGCCGTTCTTGATTATTTGAAACAAGCCAGTTGCGAGGTTGTAATTGAGCGAAGCAAGTATGGTGCTTTCTATTATGATTATAAAAACAGGCTGGAACAAAGTCCGCATCATAAAGAAAAGACTGATTTGCATCGCCACAATATGGCCATTCGATATATGGTGAAATTGTTCCTGTATGATCTTTATGCTGTTTGGCGTGAACTGGAACATCTTGTTGTTGCTGAGCCTTATTCTGTTCGCATTGGTCTCGTTCATGGAGTTGCTACTGAATCCAAGAATGAGTTCTTTAAGAATAAAAACCTTAAAGACAATCGTCCTGAATCAAGGGTGTAAATAAGCATATTAGATGGAGGGACATCCCTCCATCTAATAGAATGTATCTTTGCAAACTAGTAAACCAATTAACGGAATTGTATCATCGCGTTGAATAAATACAAAAGAAAATATTGTATCGACCTAGGAAATAAAACCAACATTATTCATTGTATCGTGGGAATCATTAAATCCAAAACGCATAATTGAATCACTTGCCTTTTGTAAACCAAAATAGAAAACTGAATCATCCAATGAGGAAATAAAAAAATGTTTACTTTCTATGTGAATGGACAAGACTTTACGCATGCTGTAAAATACGATGCAGCATCAGGCACGTATGTTATACCGAACATTCCAGGTATGAGAGAGAGCAAACAAGTTAACAATTTCCCAACCCATCAAATTTTCGATAAGCTTTTTAATGATGTAACTGAAATGCTGAAGAATTTTTTCAAACTTCCGAAATCATGGAAGTGGTTCGATATCTTCAGAACATATCAAGACATGCTGTTGATCCCTATTCCAAAAATAATTGGGTCGACAACACACCGAGTTCAAGAACGTCTTTCGTTATTACAAAAATCAAAACAAAAACGAAAACAATTCATTCAATCGTTATATAAATAGGATACATTTAAAATGGAATCTAATGAATTTAATTTTACTGGTTACTTATCTAACCAAGATGGATTCCATGGCGATGGAATTCCAATTAAAAATACTGACGACGTTAGCAATTTCTTAACCACAAATGTTGAAACATGGTACGAATTGCGTATTGTCGATAGTGGCGATTTAACTGTATTTCACGTTAAAGATAGGGTGCTAATTTTTCCAGTGCCCGATCATGGCAATAAGAACAATAAGTGGAATTCAGAATTCAAGAAATTTGTTACCATTGACTAAATAAAGGAAATAGTAAAAAATGGATCTCAAAAATGCAATCGTAACTGGTATCGCACACCCAACTCTTCAATGTTGCGTTACTTCAATTGAATACGACTACACTCAAAGTGAATTAAATGTCTATATGGAAAAAGGACATTGCGCGGATATGGGCGGAGCTATTGAATTAGCTGTTAGCATCGATCCATGTGTAAAACAAATTCAAACTTTTGCTGGCGATCAAGCAGACACCTGTTATGCATTGATTGATAAAAAATGGGAAGTTTTTACTAGACACTGATATAGTGTGTAAATAACATTATTTTTGATTCCAGAATATTTCAAACATATATTCTATTATTGAAGTTAAACAAAGAATTTATCCCATCAACTCATTCGGAGGTTTATCATGAGTCCACCGCAGTAATTTGTAATTCACTTTATATTCAATGAACTAACTACTAATACTTATCTTAATCTACGAGTAATAAGTCAATCAGGGGGGTTATCAGGGGAGAAAGCTACTTCCCGCTAATCTAGTTTAGTACCGACCCCCTGCGGGCTAAACGTGCAATAGACAACTAGCAAAACAAATGTGTAGAGTCCGACGGGTTACCGCAGTACTCTTGTGCACAGGTGGCGACTGCCAGCGAATCGCTTTAGCATATTGGCTAGGGAATTATCCCTAGCCATTTATGATCTAATTTTTTTTTACTAAAAATAACGAATGTAGATTATTTCAGTCACATATACTAGTAATGAGAATAGGTGAGTAAACTGCCTAATAAACTTTCTAACTACTAGAGGTATTAAATATGTATAACTTTTCAAAATCGTTTCAAGATGAATACCAAGCAAAACTGGAAAAACTTAAGAAACGTCAAATGATAGACAATATGATTAAAGCGGTTGATTCTATCGGTAAGAAACTCGAAAAAATCAACAGTACTTTTCAACTTCCCAATAACCTTTGTTCCGATTAGGAGTAACTGATGGATAACGCAGAACACGTAATTTCAATGGAAGATATCAATAATGATGTTGACCGTGCCCGATATGCTTTAAACCACAATATACTCACACAAACCATGCCATTCGCAATGCACGTTATACGGTGCGCAATATGCGAAGAACGTTACAAATGTTCTACTGCACCGAATCCAGTAGCTGATTCTCAAGTACAAGTTGAAACTCGAGTACGTTTTGAAAAACTTCCTAAGGAGTAATCATGATCAATAAAGATAATCGCGTTATCCTTGAATGTTTCCTGCGCATCGGGGACACTATTGTTTCGCAAAATAGTGATAGTTCAAAAGAATATCGGACAATCACTGTACCTGATGGAGTCAAAGGCGTGGTTATTGGCTTCCATCGTTACAAAAGAGCCATTGGTCGTAATGAAGTTCGGAGTAATCGTCCGGTCGGTATTTACGAACAAAATGGAGCGGTGTGTGTGAAATGGGAAACGGGTGAGACATCAACACCCAGCTGCCATGACATTGCGTTTATCGACGATGAAACGAAAGATATGCGTGCCGCAGATAGCGTATATCGAAAAGCATTTAAAGAAGCTCTGTATTTGTCACCATTGCCCGAAGTATCTGTATATGAAGGTGACACCATACGCATTCAGCGCCGAAACGAAGACAACGCAGAGGTGGTTATTACACGCATCGAATATCTCGATAAAGATCGTCTGTGTAATGACGATGCTACACAATACCCATTCATCCAAGTGATGTGTGTTGAAGAGGGTTGGCGGTCATCAACAAATCTCGCAGATATAGTAACATTCCTGAAACGTGGGAACTACTACTGGTATGAGCACGATAAAACCAGGATGGAGTTTAAGGATTTGAATGATGAAGCAGGATTTTATCGAACTTTGGGTTTTGCTGAAGAAGTCAGAAATCCTGCCACTGGTAATTATCGTTGGGAATTAGATCAATTGTTGGAAGCCATTAAAAATGGCGAGATTGATGCAATTTCAACATCGGGTAGTTTATTCGGCTCTGTTCCTTTTTCAACAGCTTATCGTTGGCCTACGATGCCAGAATTGGGCAAACGTTTGCGCGAACAAACTCTTGCTGGATTTGAAGTAAAGTAAATCAATTCCTTAGCCTATTAAGAAACTTTCGTAGGCTAATTAGTTTCATTTGCTTTTTAATGTATCTTTTTTACTAACACGGAGATTTAAAATGAACACAAATAAAAAACGTAGCTTTGGTATTGGTCACTTCCCAATTGGTACCATGGTTCGAATTCAAGTTTTCCCAAATAAACCAGTTATCGAAACAATGGTAACTCGGCTTTCATCCAATGGTCCGAATAGCTGGGTGATTGAAACAACAGAACCAGCTAACGAACACATTGGTGGTTTCTTTACTTGCAATATCGATCATGTTATTGAAATCGTCAAACGCGGACCAGGCGACATTAAAATTACCGATCCGCGTATGTCCAACAGTACGAAATTCAAATCAGATATTTTCAACAGAAATGGAAATCTGAAGCCGGAATACGGCATTCAGAAACACCATTCTCAATTCCTAGCATTTTCAGGTTCACAAGAAATCGTGTATGCGATTGCTATGGATATTGCAAATCCGACAATGCTTCTTGATAATGAGAAACTTGTCGGCGAACTTATCAAAGGCGGTCATCTTCCAATTCTACATACTCACACGAAGAATAGTTTTCACAGCAATGGATTTCATTGGTCGTATGTTCAGATCAACAAGAAACGTCTGAAGAAAGCCATTAAGCGAGTTATCGGTAAAGCATATATCAACCGCAAACACGCTCAGAAGGTTGAGGATGAAGAAATGATGAAGCGCTACTATGAAGATTTCGAAAGCGACTTCGGAATAAATCATATTTCCGATACCGAGGATTTCGAATGTGCTTTCAAAACAGATTCTGATGGTAGTTGTTTCGATAATAACGATGATTCAATTATCGTTTAACGAGAAGGATAAATAGCATGACAAAAAATTCATTCGTAACTGTAACACGAACAAGATCAAATTGTGGTCGATACGACTATCTGGTACGTAATGTTGCCTATCGTGCCATCCTAGTAATTCTGACTAGCGGAATGATAAATATTCCAAAGATGACTGAATTTGAAATTCACTGGCTAGCTGTTTTTGCTGCTAAAGCTGCAAAGAAAAAAGGTTGGAAGGCTATCGTACTCGATTTACGCACGTACGGCGTCTATGCCAGAAACTCTTCAAAAACAGAACCATTTCTACTTGGCCAATACAACGAAATAGTTGAACCAGAACATTTTCTAAACGATAACTACCTAAGTCCTCCTGGTTTTTGGATACAACCATCCACGAACTGTAAATCAAAAACAGAATAAAACTGCAATTAACTATTACACAACCAACGAAAAGGAATTATAATTATCATGGAAGCTATCAACAATCACGAACACATTACAAACGCTGCAACTCAAACAACTACCGTCACCAATCATACTGACTGGCAAAATGAAGGTAGTACTGTTTACAAACTCAAGGAATCAGGCTCATTCAGACGCGCTAACGGTCAGCTTGTTCCGGAACAAACAAACGATTACAGTTTTCGCGTTTACCTTAACAACCCACACATCAACACTGGCGCGGCTGAAAACATGACGCCTGCCGGCATTGTAATGAAGGAAACTCTTCTTGCAGAACACATCGTCAAACTTCTGAAGGAACACCCGTTCCTCGGTTAACTTTATAACAAAAGGAACGAAACATGTTAATTTCAATAGATAAGAAATATGCTACAAAAGACGGTCATCCTGTACGAGTTATTTGTACTGATTATGAAAATATTGAAGAACCCCACTTGTGTGTAATATGTTTAATCAAATACAAGAACGGAGAATCAATAACGTATCGTACACTATCAGGCAAAACCCATGCTGAAGATGGATGGTATTCTGAAGAAACGTATGACGATCTAGTTGAAATTGAATAATGCTTCGCATTCCTGTATTTTGAATGGAAAGGAAACAAACGTGGATGTATCAATGAATAAAAAGTATATTACTCGTAGCGGATTGCCGGCAAGAGTGATATGTACTGATTACAATGGCACTAGCCATATACCTTTACCAGTTATGTGTCTTGTCAAACAGCTTGATGGAAAAGAAGCTTTAGGTTATCTCAACGCACAAGGACGTTGTGGTGATGGTAGCACAGACACAGAACACGACTTAATTGAAGTCACTCCTTGGTATGACATCAAAGTTGACGAACCAGTCATTGCAACAAGGAAGGATGGGTCAGAACTCAGGGCTCATTTTGCAGGTATTCACAATGGTGGACCGTCTATCTGGGAAGATGGACTTACAAGCTGGATGACTAAAACCATGGCTGGCGTATCATCTTGCCGTCGTCCAACCGAAGAAGAACTCGAGTGTCACATCATCACTTAAAGTATTTTGCAGCATATGCAGGGGAGTAATCCCCTGTATTTTTTTTTGTATTCTAAATAGTTTTAGTCACATATTACTAATATGGATAGTAGTGTATCATTGGGTGGAATGAATCCAATAAATTCGAATGTATCAAGGTAATTGATAAAAACAGAAATTGTAAATGTATCAATTAATTCCAGAAAACCATATTGCAAGAATGCATCAACCGATAAAATAAATACAAAGAAGAAAAATGTATCACCCGAATTCATAAACACATCGAATAATAATGAATCACCCGTAAACAGTAACCCAGTTTAAAATAATGTATCAATGCAACGGAGTACTCCAGAGGTGAATAATATATCATGATGTTAGATTAATCCACTTGATATTATTGTATCGTGATCCCGCATTAATCCATTGCTACAAAATGTATCAAATATAGCAATACACACAAGCAGTCATAATGAATCATATTACAGTTATTAATACATGAAGCGTAATTGAATCAATGAGAAACATAAACACAGAGATTATAAATGTATCACACTTCAATATAAACACAAAGCTATTAATTGTATCATCAAGAAAGATTCACCCTCATCCTGCAAATGTATCAGAGATTAACATAAATACAAATTAACGTAATGTATCAATATTAGTAATAAAAACAAACATTTACACTGCATCGACTTGTCAAATAAATTCATTGGGCAAAAATGTATCAGACATAAAAAGTAACACAGAAAGATCTAATGAATCAGTCTAGGAAATAAAATCAAGGATAATTAATGTATCACATACAAATATAAATCCAAATTTGTAAAATGTATCATTGAAGAGGATAAATACAATAAATAGGAATGTATCAACGGTTACAATAAATACCTTTAGCTCTAATGTATCAATTGATTTCATAAACCCAGTGAAATGAAATGTGTTAAATGTAGCAAGTAATCCAATACATTGGAATGTATCTAAGTAGGTGTTAAAAACATTAGGCGCAAATGTATTAATGATGTCTATAAACACAAATATAACAAATGTATCAAAGTATGTAATAAGCCCAATTTAGGTTATTGTATCAATTGCAAAAATAAAATCAAGCGTGTCTATTGTATCAACATCATTCAGTAAGCCAATTCATTTTAATGTATCGATAATATCAAGTAAACCAACACAACAAACTGAATCATCGTTTTTATTGTTCTTTTTAGCAAAGTAATAACAAACTGTTAAAATGTGTAATGTAGTTTTTTATAATCATATATCATTAATTAGGATATAATGCAATACTGGAGGCAGTATGAAAGTTACAAACAAAACTGACCATCCTATTATAGCCTATGGGTGGCATAGACAGTTTGGCTATTCTGAGGACACTTTAATAGCTGTGAACGAAACAGCAGATATTGAAGGTCCTGTTATTTGTAAGTATAAAAAAATCAGGTGTCGCGTGCTATTAGTCAATAACATTACTTGTACTAAAGCGCCCGATCATGAAAATTTTTACCATGTTTCAAAAGGACATCCGTTAATTCTCGAGGAAAGTTCCGAAGATAGGGGAGTCTCTGTTCGCCATTATGAAGATGATGCCGAATACGTGGATAATATCTTTCATGGTAAAGGTAAACGTATAAAAATAAACACACCGCTAATCACCGCACTAGCAGCATAACGAAGGCAGCATATTAGCCACGAGGAAACTCGTGGCTAATATGACTCTAGGCACTACTATTTTTTTTTCATTTATCATTCAAAAAAGATCGATCATTAAAAGACATTGGTGCCATTGCCTGATAATAACGTGCATAGTTATTAAATGTACTAGTAGATTTAGACCACCATTTGCTATGGTCAGGTTCTTCTTTCCATCCTCTAAATAGCAATATACATTTTTGTATTAAATTAGTAGGTTTAGCAAATGCCCTAGAATAACCATATCGCCGAAAATGCCAGATTTTCATGTTATGCCCAATATAACAATTATCCCACTATGATGTTCTTTAATGAGTTTTCTTCTTTTAATATTTTAGCTAATGTCTTATTAGGTTTACTCCACCAATAATCATTAAATGGACGCCACCCTCTAAAAAACATATGTGTCTTTAAAAGAATGCCTTTAGGATTAGCCAAAGCTCTTGATGCACCGTTGCTAGCTCGAATAAGATGCCATATCCTCATTCTTTTTTCTCCATTATTAGAGTTATATTAAATGGCTTAAAACCACCCACTAGATCATCCACTAACTTAATACGTTCTTTCCATAGAGCAACGCGTAATTCTTTTAAATGAATTTCTTCCATTCCGGTTTCAGCTGTTAATGTTAAACGTACATTATTACCGTCATTAAAAACAGTCGTTTTCATTATGCGCTACCTTATAGTAATTGGCCATAAGAATTAATTAGTATTTCTATTCGA
>Ga0302215_10001305_pt1 | contig 17974 bp, 18 predicted proteins | sample II_Fen_N3_1_FD_194580 | JGI IMG/M metagenome (GOLD analysis project Ga0302215, IMG submission 194580) | Peat permafrost microbial communities from Stordalen Mire near Abisko, Sweden - II_Fen_N3_1 | ecosystem: Environmental > Terrestrial > Soil > Wetlands > Permafrost | place: Sweden: Abisko...
GCGAATAGAGATAACAAAGCCTGTTGCGTAACATCACATTCTCTAAAAACACAATATTCAATCAGCCCTACCTTCAAACGATAGGGCTTTTTTATGTGCAAAAAGGCGAATATAAGCGAAAAGCACCAGCAAAGGATCGTTTATATTGAATAGAATTTTCGTAGTTTATTTTTTGAAATACAGGCATTTGAACATTAGAAATAATTGACAAAAATGCATGAATATTAAAAACAGATTTTGTAATTTTGTATGTGATTAATGTCTGAAAATGTCTGAACTATGATTCTTTTGATTTATTTGATTTATATGATTCATCAACTTAATCAGATTCATCGTATTAATCAAATAAATCATATTAATCACAGTTAAAATCACAGTTCAGACATTTTTCACAGTTCAGACAATATTCAATTATTAACCCTTAAAAACAAATCAACATGATTAAACCAGCGTACAAGTATTCCGAACTGACTGGAAAAATAATCGGTTGTGCCATGGAAGTACATAAAATCCTGGGCAATGGCTTTCAGGAAGTAATTTATCAACGGGCGTTAGCACATGAGATGGAGTTACAGGGATTATCATTTGAGCGTGAATTTGACATGAAGATTTTTTATAAACAGTGGCAATTAGGAACACGCAGGGTAGACTTTTTTGTTGAAGGTAAAATCAGTGTCGAAATCAAGGCCGTTATTAAACTGGAACCTGTAAATCTGGCACAGGCCATTAATTACCTGGAAGTTTATAACCTTGAAATAGGACAACTTATAAACTTTGGAAGCCCAAGCCTTGAATTTCATCGGTTGGAGAATAAGAAGTATAAATGTGTCTGAACTGTCTGAACTGTGATTCTTTTGATTTATTTGATTTATTTGATTTATATGATTCATCGTATTAATCAAATAAATCATATTAATCACAGTCAAAATCACAGTCAAAATCACAGTTCAGACAATTATCACAGTCAAGTTGCAACCCACAAATAAAAAAACAAAACATGGAAAAACAAAAAAATGAAACAGCAAACACCTCCCCTAAGGTAACCGGTATTGGTGGAATTTTCTTTTATTCAGACAACCTGGAGGAAACGAATGAATGGTACACCAAAAATTTAGGGATTGAAATAAATGACTGGGGTTCTTCGAGTTTTGAATCCAGAAACATCAACAGACCCGACGAGATTAATTCCCTGCAATGGAAACCTTTCAAAAAGGGGGATGAGTATTTTGCCCCTTCCAAAAAGGATTTTATGATTAACTACACCGTGCAGAATATTGAAGCACTTGTAAGCAAACTCAAAGAAAACGGAGTAACGATTCTTGACAGCATTGAAACGTATGACTTCGGAAAGTTTATACATATTATGGACGCAGAAGGCAACAAAATAGAATTATGGGAACCAACTGACGATGACCAAAACGCCGGTAAGTAAACCAACTGAAATAAAGCGTTAGACTGACAATGAAAACAACCGACAAAAAGATGGTGCATAGCAACGACCTGAGTTCACAGAAGCTCTATCATGGTACGAAGGCAAATCTGAAGCCCGGAGACCTGATAGAGCCAGGCTTTAAATCAAACTACGGTAAGCAAAAGAAAGCGTCCTATGTCTATCTGACTGCCACATTGGAAGCTGCTACCTGGGGTGCCGAACTTGCACTGGGCGAAGGACCCGGCAGGATTTATACCGTAGAGCCGACAGGACCTATGGAAGACGACCCAAATCTGACGGACAAGAAGTACCCGGGTAATCCAACAAAGTCATACCGCACTCAGAATGCTCTTCGGGTAACGGGTGAGGTTACCGATTGGCAGAGACACTCCTCAGAACAACTCACAACCATGAAGGATAACCTTGAGCGTCTTAAACAACTTGGCATTGAGGCAATCGAGGACTGAGGAAGATTCAATCTGGCGGTTCAACAAACTAAAACAACGAATGCGAATACATTACGAACAATCATAGTGCCAAAGTGAGTTGTTATGCGTTAGTATATAAAGTGAAAAATATCAAAAAACAATTCAATATAATCCAAAATGAAAAAAATAATTCTTATTGGCTTTGTGCTACTTTCAATCAACCTTGTTTCTCAAACTAAAAATGGTTTTTATATAACAAATGCAAATGATACTATAAATTGTTTGTTTGTAACACCAAAGACTTTTTTCGGTAATAAACTTGATGTTTCTGCCCTTTACGGTCCAATCACAGTTATTGAAAATGGAGTGAAGAAAAAATTTAAACATCATGAGATAAAGTCATTTACTCTTTACGATACGAAAGATATAAAATATAAATTCGGTTCATTTAAGGATGAGAAGCGCTGTTTTGTAAATATATTAGTGGAAGGACGTTTGTCATTATGTAATGTATATTCCACTAATTCATATGATCATTCCTTTTCACCAATTCAGGCATTGGTAAAAGATGAAAAAATGTATCGTTTAAATATTTTCAATATACGCCGTATAATTGGAGAACTAATATCTGACTGTCCGGAATTAAATAAAGATTGGTTAGAAGGACAAAAATACAAAACGAAAGACCTGGAAGTGATAGTTAAAGTATATAATACCTGTATGAGTCATCAATGAAGAAATTCATAATTTAAAATATCATGTTCGAAATTTGAATAATGAAAACGTAAATGTCGAAGAATTACTGCTCTGAAACATAGTAGTTAGAAAATACAAGACTTTGTATTTTTTAAGTTTTGTGATTAATCAGACTTAGGATCTTGCAATTATTCGGGAAAAGAAAAAGTAAAAAACGATGCATGTGTAAAACTGGGATTGATGAATAGTGCATATCATGTATGTCATTGATTTACGAAACGAAAAAACAAAATCATATACAACAGAACACCGAAAGCAAAATACACATTATGGGCAGCTATGGATGATTTACTTTAAAATAGCCATAGCGGGATTCATACTAACAATATAGCTTATATACCAGGCTGTTATAGTCATTCAACACACGATTTTGCACTTTATACATAAAGAACATTGTATGCAAAAAACAACATGTACACTTCTTTTACTTACTTTTTCCGTGCTGATATCCGGGCAAAACAAAAGCACTGGTTATTGGACAGGTACAATGAACAGGGACAATTCAATCATGAATGTATCCGTTGAATTCAAACCGGAAAATGGTAAAACACATGGCTATTTCAATTCACCTTCACAAAAAGCCAGTGGTATTCCGTTAGACAGCGTAGTGAATAACGATGACTCACTCTCTTTTCAGTTAATGTCTGAGCCTGTAACTTATTTCAAATGTAAAGTTTATACCAACAAAATAGAAGGGCAGATTATTCAGGAAGGATTTTCAACAGGCAGTTTAGTAATCCATCATTCCACACGACCTTTAACAACCTATTCTTTTACAGACACAACTTTTGAAAGCGGAAAAAATAAAATAGCCTGTAGAATCTATTTTCCAAAAAGGAATGGTAAGTTTCCGGCAGTTGTTTTTATGCACGGATCAGGTGGAGAAGGGAAGTTTGCGAATCAGTATTTAGCTGAATATTTAGCGTCCAATGGAATAATAACGTTGATACAGGACAAACAAGGTGTGGGTAAATCAACCGGTAACTGGACAAAAGCTACTTTTGAGGATCTGACAAACGATTATATAAATGCAATAGCCTGTATCAAAAAATTCGACAAGGTTAATCAGGCTCAAATTGGAGGGTGGAACCTTAGCACCATTGCTGGCATCTAAATCAAAAGACGTTTCATTTGTTATTGCAGCAGCCTCTGTGGGTGATACCGTTTTTAAACAGGATATTTACAGAGTGGAAAACAACCTGAAAACAACTGAATTTAATCCTGCTGAGATACATGAAGCAATGGCCTATTATACATCCTGGTTGAATATTGCACGTACCGGAAAAGGGATTGATAAACTCGATTCGCAAAACCAACTCTCGCAAGACAAGAAATGGGTTGAATGGGTAAAAGCTCCTCCCAAAAACCATTGGATATGGAACTATTATTTAGCAACAGGAAATTACAATTCACTGGATTATTGGAAAAAAATAACAGTCCCTGTGTTATTGGTATATGGCGAAAATGACCAAATTGAAGATATCAAAACATACCTGCACAATATCGATAAATCAATTAATAGCGAACACTTAAACAACGACATTACCGAATTAATACTGCCAAATGCACAACATAATTTATGCGTCTTCCCTGAAAAGAATGAACCTTTCTTTTGGTGGTATTTATCACGAGGATATGAAAAGTTGGTAGCGAGTTGGATAGTGTACAGGTTTAGGAATTAATTCAAGAACGAACAGCAATACAAAGTTTGGCAGTTATGTTGCCCTAGATGTTTCATTGGAGGCTGATATAATTTTAGCAGCCCTGCTCCCACTTAGTTAAAGTACATTGTGAATTCTTTCTTCAATAAAAAACAAACCTGTTTTAAATTTACTCTTTTATTATTTATGTTGTTTTACAATAGTTTGCCTGTTATAAAAATATTCACCTGACAAATTCAAATGACCGCTCAAGTGATTAGACGTATAACAGGTACTATTGAATATATTGGAGAAAGTGAAGCTATGTATAATCCGGATTTTAAATATACCGAATTCGATACAATTAAAATGTCTGAACTGTGATTAATGTCTGAACTGTGATTTTAAAACAATGTCTGAACTGTGATTTATGTGAATTATGTGAATATTATGATTCATCATCTTATTCATATTCATCATATAAATCACATAAATCACAGTTCAGACGACTACCACAACATGACAAGCTGATTCAATTAAACCAGATAGCTATCACTCAAATGAAATCACTTGTAAGGAATAGTAACCCGAAAAAGATGAAGTAAAACTGATATAACACGTTAACCCATATTGAGTTTCTGTTGCAGAAGATTACCGATCTTAAAGCCGATAAGCAAATTAAGCCTACTTCCATTTGTCTGGATACTATTGGAAGAAGAATCAGCTTCTTTCCTTAATATCTTAAAAAACACATTGATGATTTTTCTGAATAAATAGTAAATTCATTTCAATAAAATCTTAGCACTAATATTCTATAGCGACGAAGATATAGTTAGATTGAAGAAATATGCAAAAAATAAAATATATTAATTAATTTAGATAAAATACAAAATGAATTGTGTATTTTTGCAATGAAAAAGTTGATTTTGAAGAATTAAGAGGATTTTGAAGAATTTAATTAGTAAAGAATTTTCATTTTATATATGTCACAAAGAATAAATTATATTATTTCCGAATTAGAAGACCAGTATTTGTGTAAAGATAATAATAGACCATGGATAATAGGTTTTAGTGGAGGTAAAGACTCAACTGCAATGTTGCAATTGGTTTGGTTGGCGATAAAACAAGTACCAAAAGAATTAAGGAAAAGAGATGTTTATGTAATTTGTAATGATACTCTTGTTGAGAATCCAATTATTGTTGATTACGTTAATACAGTTTTACTAAAAATTGAGAAAGCAGCTGTTGAACAAGACATTCCAATCAAAGTAAAAATAACTAGACCAAGGTTAGAAGACTCTTTTTGGGTTAATATCATTGGAAGAGGCTATCCAGTTCCAAATAATGTCTTCCGTTGGTGTACTGATAAAATGAAAGTAAAACCAACTGCGAGATTTATAACTGAGCAAGTTGCAGAGGATGGTGAAGCAATTGTGTTAATTGGAACTAGGAAAGCTGAAAGTGCAACCCGTGCACGATCTATTAAGAAACATGAGATTAGAGGAAAACGATTAACCAAACATACACATCAAGCAAATACTTATGTATATTCACCGATTCGGGAATTAATGCTTGAAGAGGTATGGTATATTATAAACACAATGACTTCCCCTTGGGGAGCAGATAACTCAAAGTTGTTTCAAATTTACATGGATGCAAGTGCTGATGACTATGAATGTCCAACAGTTGTTACAGATAAAAGTCACTCTTCATGTGGTCAAAGTAGGTTTGGATGTTGGACTTGTACTGTAGTAAAGGAAGATAAATCAATGACTGCACTTGTAAAAAAGGGACTTGAATGGTTAGACCCTCTTTTAAAATTACGAGCAAGTATGGTTGATGAAAGAAATATTTCAAAAAACAGGATGTCAATTAGACGAAATGGGCAAGAAGCTGTAACAGAAGATGGTCATAACCAGGGATCATATACTGAAATTTATAAAGCAAAACTGCTAAAACAAGTATTGAAAGCACAGTTTGAGGTGCAAAAATTCAAACCAGATCTCCAGTTAATAACGAATCAAGAATTGGTAGCTATACAAGTAATTTGGCACAGAGAATTATATTTTAAATATCAAGTTTCAGATATATACAACAAAATATTCAATCAAGGAATTGACATGAAAGTAAAAGACGAAAAGATTCAAAAAGAAATCGACCTTTTAAAAAATGTTTGCAAAGACAATAGTTCTGATTTTGAACTAATTCAGGAATTGTTAATTATGCAGAAAAATAAAGCACTTTTAAATCGCAAACGTGGTTTAAAAGACGATATGGAGAGAGTAATTGAAAAATACATAAATCAAGCATCTTAAATGTTTATAAAGGAAATCGAACTAAATAATTTCAGAATCTATAAAGGAAATAATAAAATTTCCCTTTTGCCTTCTGAAGACAAAAACATAATACTCATTAGTGGTAAAAATGGTTTTGGTAAAACTACGTTTTTAATGTCTTTAGTTTGGTGTCTTTATGGCAAGCAAATGGAAAAAGTAGATGAACTATATGAAAAAGAAATTAGAGATAAAGGAAATTACACAAAGTATATTGCTAATAGTTTAAATCGTAAAGCATTTGAAGATGGTATAACGGAATTTTCAGTTTCAATTACATTTTCTGGAGTAAACATACCAGATGTTACATGTCAAGAGGTTACAATAAAACGCTCATATAATGTAATTTCTAATACTTCAGATAAAGTTGAAGTATTAATTGATGGATATCAAAATGAATTGATAGAAGATTTGACTAAAGAAAATCAAAGAGGGGAAGAAATATTTATACGCGATTTTATTTTACCTATAGAAATTGCTAAATTCTTTTTCTTTGATGCTGAGAAAATTGTTTCGTTAGCTGAAGTTAATTCACCAACTCAAAGAAAACAATTAAGTAAAGCCTATTCTGAAGTACTTGGGATTCAAAAATATGAAGATTTAAAGGCAAATTTGGAAGAAAAACAAGATGAATATAGAAAACGATCCGCAAAACCAGAAGAAAAGAAAGAATTGAATCAATTGCATGCAGATATTGAAAATGCTCAAGATGAGATTCGATCGTTAAGCGAAAGAATAGATGATTTAAAACACGAAAAAAACCAACATGAAAAGGATGCTGAGGATATCCAACGCAAACTAATTAGAGATGGTGATAAAATGACAGTTGAAGAATTAAACTCATTCAGACAAGAACAGGCAATATTAGAATCAAAGAAAATTGAACTTCAGGAACAATTAAAAGACTACTTTGATTTAATACCTTTTGCATTAGCTGGAGAAACTGTTACAAGTATTTCTGAGCAATTGACTAATGAAAGGAATATGTCTGAGTTAAAATTCAAACAAGATGATGTAAATGAAAAAATTATTCAAATTAGACAAGAAATTGAGATTGCAAAAAAAGATGTGAGTTTCTATTTTGACGTACCAACAGTTGATTTTTACGAAGCACAAATAAAAAGGCTAGTTAAGAAATATTTCTTTTCAGACAGTATAGATATTCCAACGAACTTAATTTCTCTTCATGATTTTTCAAACTCGGAGGTAAATGAATTTAATCAATTGGTTTCGACATTAAAACATTCTTTTAAAGATTCGTTTTCAAGGTTAAATGCTGATTATTCTTACTTGAAAAATCAATTAGATGGCATTTATAGAAAAATCAGAGATGCTGAAAAGACAGCAGAAGATGAATATATAAGTTCTTTAAGAGAGAAAAAAGAGATTCTTGATAAACGAATTATTTCCATTGAAAGTGAAATAACAATTCTGAATCAAAAAATTGGTGAACTTCAAAATCAGATTAAGAGTTATAGACAACGACAAGAAATTCTTCGTAAAAAAATTGATGACTCTAGTCAATATACAGAAAAAGAAAAAAGAACAAAACAAATAATATTGAGACTTCAAAAATTCATTGCGTTATTTAAAGAGGCAAAGAAAAAATCTCTTGAAGACAAAATGTTATTGGGTCTTGAGACACTCATGCATAAAAAGGAATTCATTAAAAAAGTGGAAGTTGATATCAATCAAACTGGTGATGATATTGACATTAACCTTATTGATTTCAGAAATAAAGTAATTGATAGAGGATCATTATCAATGGGCGAAAGACAAATGTATGCTTCTGCATTATTGCATGCATTAGTTGATGAATCGGATATTGACTTTCCTGTATTCATAGATAGTCCAATGCAGAAATTTGATGAAGAGCATGCTGAAAACATTATCAAGTATTTTTATCCAAATGTTTCAAAGCAGGTTATTATTTTCCCATTAATTAACAAAGAACTCACAGCAAGTGAGTATTTACAATTGAAACCAAATGTAAACAGGACTTATTTAATCAACAACATTTCAACTGACAGTTCAGTTTTTTTAGAAACAAGTCCAGATGATTTTTTAGCTACCTATAAAGAGATATATCATGCAAATTAACATAAAAACATCTGAAAAGAATCAGGAGGTAGTTCGTAAACTAACTTCAAAATTACCACTTGGTACTAAGGAAAATGTAATTGCTCGAATTGCATTGGGTTATTCATTGCAAACAGGTAAAAAATTTCCACCTACCGATTTTAATATATATGATTCCAAAGGAAAAGAATATAAAGATCACATTCTATTTGATGTAAAATATAGGGATTTTTACGTTGCAATGATAGCTCAACATTACGGAATATATAAAACCGATGATAATATTCCAAAATACATTAAGTTGCATATTGATCATGGATTAGAATTAATGGATAATATTTTCCAGGATAATTATAATTATACATTCTTTGATTTTCTAATTGAGTATATTGAAAAAGGAACAATGTTACTCTGTGATTTAGAGGTTTCACTTGATGCAATTAAAAATAATCATCAAACAATTGATAAATCTTACTATTCAAATCCAATCAAAATAAAGATTGGTAAAAAAATTATTGATGGTGAGCCAATTTATTTGAATATTAATGATACCAATATCTATAATAACTGCCATATAGCAGTAGCAGGAAATTCAGGCACAGGTAAAACACAGTTTGCTTTGGAGTTCCTATCCCAAATAAATGAGCAATCAAATGGACATGTAAATTTTATTTATCTTGATTTTAAGGGATTAAAACAAGATGATGTACTGCAGATGCAGCCATTTTTCAATTCAACTCAAACAGATTTTATTGATGTACCACAAACTCGATTCCCTGTAAACCCTCTTACATTTATAGATAATGTGAATGAGGTGAATAAGAATATGGGAATTGATAAGTTTGTAGATATAATTTGCAAGTATTCTAATTTAGGTATCAAGCAAAAAGGGAAACTAAGAGAAGCTACCTTTGAAGCATTTGTAGACCAAAAGAATGGAATGTATCCTACGATGAAACAAATCGATGAAAAGCTTCAAGAAATTGTTGGAGATAAAAAAGATACATTAACTGAAATTATTAGTGAACTTAGTAGATATGAAATCTTCTTAGATGATTCAAAAAACCAGTCTAACTTCTTTAATAGAAATTTATACCTATCTCTATCTGGTGATTTATCTAATTCGGTTCGTTTTACATCATTATTTTTGATTATAAACTATATCTATAATACTTTTATGAACATGGAGAATACTCCTGTTGAAAATAACGTAAAAGCATTACGGTATGTTATTTTGATCGATGAAGCACACGTACTTTTTAAAGAAAAAAAATATCAGGATATTTTAGAAAAACTTCTTCGGGAAATTCGTTCAAAGGGAGTTTCAGTAGTTCTTTTATCACAAGGAATTGATGAATACAACCAACCTGATTTTGATTTTTCAAGTATGTGTGAGATTGCATTTTTACTTGATATTAAAGATAAGAATATCAAATCAATGGAGAAATTTCTGGGGCTTTCCGGCGCAGCTAGTAATAAGATTGCTAGAAGTATGGAAAAGATTCAAAAGGGTCAAGCAATTTCTAATATCAAGGAATTTGAATTGGCAGAAAGATTTATAGTTAAACAGTATTGGGAAAGAAAATAATCATCTAATTATGGAAGATAAAATAATTCAGGGTAATCCAACCAAATCCTTTTTCATTGAAATGATTACTAGAGACATTTCAATAAAAGATGCAATTCTTGATTTACTTGATAATTCTATTGATGGAGCTAATAATATTAACCCTGGTGATTTCAACAACTTATACATTGATATAACAGTCAACAAAGACTGTTTTATAATCAAAGATAATTGTGGTGGATTTACTTTAGAAACAGCACAAAAGTATGCATTTCGATTTGGAAGGCCTGATGAAGCACCTAAAACGGGTGGCTCAATAGGTCGTTTTGGAGTAGGAATGAAAAGAGCTTTATTTAAGATTGGTCAAAACTTTGAGGTCGAGTCAAAAAATGGATATGATCATTTTCAAGTAAATGTAAATGTGAATGAGTGGAAGTATAAAAAAAAGGAAATTAGAGATTTTGAAAACAACTTAATTGAAGTAGATGATTGGAGCTTTCAATATTCTCTAATCACAGATGAAACCTCTGATTTAGTTGAAAATGGAACCTTTATTAAGGTGTTAAATTTAAACCAAGAAGTTTATAACATCTTTGCAATAGAATCATTTCTAATCGAATTGGAGGATGATATTGAAAGATTGTTGAATTTCAGTATTGAAAAAGGTTTGAAGATTATTCTTAATGGTAAGGTTTTACAAAAGAAGGGAGTAACTTTATTTAGTGATAATTCAAAACCCTATTTTCATGAATTTATTGATAATGGTATAAAAATAAGAGTTGTTGCAGGTTTGAGTTTCGTTGGTGATCCTCATACTTCTGGATGGTATATTTATTGCAATGACAGATTAGTATTGGAAGCTGATAAAACTGATATTACAGGTTGGGGAACTTCAGGTATTCCCCAATGGCATGTTGATTATGTTATGTTTAAGGGTTTAGTCTTCATGGATTCAGAAGAGACAATTAATCTACCATTAACAACGACGAAAAAGGGGATTGATGCAACTTCAATTGTATACAAAAAAGCTTTTTTCTTTATGAGAGAAGCAATGGTATCAGTTTTAGGATTTTTGAAAGATGTTAGAAAATTAGGAGATGAAGCAAATGATTATAGAAAATTACTTGGAGAGCAAGAAACTAAAATTTCAGTTCAAGAATTGAAAGTAAATAGTTTTGAGAGCAAACGAACTTTCGTATCACCTGTATTAGATTATGAAAAGATATCTATTAGAAATAATAGTGTGAGAATCTCTTTCAATGCAGATAAAAATCTTGCTGAAATGGGAAAACTACATTCAGGATCAAAAAGTTTTAAAGAATTTGGTGAATACATCTTTAATTATTATCTCAAAATGGAAGAACTACGTGATGAATAGTCCAAAAAAATTCAATTATGAAACAAGACCTCATAAATTTACTGAGCGTAAAATGTTGTTGGCTAGTTTACAAAAGATTTGTAACTATTTTGGTGGTATTTATCAGTACATTGGATTAGGAGGTATATCATTCACGGATTTTAAATTGTTCCATAAAGAATTACACATAAACGAATTATGTAGTATTGAAGGTGGTAAATTTTCTGAGAAAAGACTTCATTTTAATTCTCCATATTCATTCATAAAAATCAGGAAAACAATATCTACAATAGCTTTAAATGAAATTGACTTAACAAAAAAAACATTGATTTGGTTGGACTATGATGACACATTAAATCTCAGCATGTTCGATGATATTCGTATCTTATTTAGCAAATTACCTGTTGGAAGTATATATATAATGACATGTAATAGAGAATTGAAAGAAAAAGAAACGCGTGAGGAATATTCCAAAGAGAAATTTAAAGATGAATTTGGAACCTTAACTCCATATGAAATAGAGAATATTGATTTTTCATCTGAAAACAATTTCAGAACAATACAAAGAATGCTTAATTCTCATATAAATAATATTGTTCGTGAAAGAAACAATATTGAAGAAATAAAAATTGAGTTCTCTCAATTGTACAATATTCTATATCAAGAGAATCAGGGTGCTAGAATGTTTACTTATGGTGGTATAATAATATCTAAAGAATTTAGGATTGAAGAAATTGGGTTGGAAGTTTTTGATTTTATTGTTGATAATGTTGAACCTTACATTATTAAAATACCAAATCTCACAAGAAAAGAGTTTGAACTCATTGATAGTCATTTATTCTTAAAAGAAGAAGAATTACTTGCAAAGGGAATAGTCTCTAGTGACCATATTGATCAATACAAAAAAGTTTATAAATATATTCCTCATTTTTATGATATAAGAATGTAGAATGTTATATGTGGTTAATCACATATAATAAATAAGTTGTATTACCAAAAGCTAATTATGAAAACACCAACAATAATTGATGCTATCTCAATTGTATTACAAAAAAGTAAAACTCCTTTATCTATTGGTGTAATTTATACTGAAATAGTAGAAAATAGCTATTACAAATTCAAGGCACAAGATCCTAAAAGTGTAGTTCGGGTTGAATTAAGGAGACATTGTATTGGAATTGATTTTCCTACAGCAGCATCTAAGAAATACTTCCAAATTCTACCCGATGGCACTTATTGTTTGATAAATCAATTTACTCAAGATAAAAAAAAAGAAACAGTTATCAAGAGGAAAGTTTCTGACAATGATGAATCTAAATATGTTGCAAGTTTAAAAAACATACACAGTCAATATATTGAAGCATTTAAAGTTAAAATGTTAAACCAATTAAAAGAAATTGACCCAACTACATTTGAATTCTTTTGTAGAAAATTATTGAAAGTCTATGGATTTAAAGACTTGATTGTTACAAGAGCAAAAAAAGATGGTGGAATTGATGGATTTGGCAAATTGAAAGTTGGCATTACTTTTTTGAATGTTGCAGTTCAATGTAAAAGATGGAATAACACATCGGTTGGGCGAACAGAAATAGACAAATTCAGAGGTGCTATTCAAGGAGACTACGAACAAGGTATCTTGCTCACAACTTCAAGATTCTCAAAAGAAGCACTTGGAGCCACAACAAAAAAAGGTGCAGTTCCAATAATTTTAATTGATGGTTCAATGATTGTTGATATTATGATTGAAAAAAAATTCGGTATTGATATTGAGGAAATCCCTATTTACATTAATGCTTTGGACATGGTATTGAATGAAGATTGAATTTACTAATCTTATATTTTAGATAATCATTATAAGTTAATTAATATAGATATAAGTTTATATGAAAATAGTATCAGTAATCAATTATAAAGGTGGTGTTGGAAAGACAACTTTAACAGCAAATATTGCTGCAGAATTAGCTTTGAAAGGTAAAAAAGTAGAGAGTTGAGATGTAATTAATGATAATTATTGATGAATTTGTTAATTTGAATATACTGTTAAGATATATGAGAAATTTAGGCAATCATGGAAAGCAAATTATATCATTAAATTATTACAACTACATATTTTAGAAAAAATACATATATAAAAAATTTCATCTACATAAAAATAATATGTGTTGCTTTTTGAAAATAATATATTCAATAAAAAAAGATCTATTTAGGAATAATTTTTAAAAATAATGTTATGAAAATGAATGTTTGGCTTACCTATGATTTAGGAATTAAAGGAGATTATCCTGGTTTATATAAGTGGCTTGATACATTTAAGGCAAAAGAATGTGGTAATAATCTTGCTTTTTTAAAATTCGAATATAAAACAGATATAGCTAAAGAACTGCTAGAACATATGTCTTTAAATATTAATTTTAAGAATGGAGATAGAATATACATAATAACTAATTTTGATGACAATGCAACTTCAAAAGTATTGGGTAAGTTTATTTATGGAAATAGAAAAGCGAATCCATGGGAAGGTTACGCTCAAACTGAAGATACTGCTATAGATGGATAATGTGTTGATTGATACTGGTTTTTGGATTGCTCTTTACAATGAGAGAGATAAACACTATTCAAAAGCAAATGAATTACAAGAGTATTTGGAAATAGCAAATGTTCTTGTGCCTTATCCATCTTTATATGAAACTATAAATACAAGATTAACAAAAAAAAGTCTCTCTCTTAATGATTTCAAACGACAATTAGAAAAAAATAATTTTGAAATAGTACAAGATGATGATTACAAGGCTGACTCATTGGAAATAACATTTAATTCGTCACTAATAAATAAACGCCCACTTAGTTTAGTTGATACTATTATTCGACAAATGTTAGCCGACGAACACTTGAATATTAATTATCTAATAAGCTTTAATCCAGGAGATTTTATTGATATCTGCACGAGAAGAGGGATTATAATCATATCAGATTAGTATTAAAGAATTTCAAGTTCTATTTAAGTATTGCAAGTTTTTATTTTAGTTGTAGGCATACCAAATCAATATAGAAGCAAGACTCACAGAAAAAATAGGTAAGTATAATGTTCTTTTATATTGCAATTAAAAAATTAAAAGCAAACTTTTTTATTTTAGCATAATATATTCGAGACAATATCTGGCTAGGTGTGTAAAAAAAAAGAAGAATGAGTATTGAATTAAAATCATCTAGATTATTCTTATCATATGCAGCCTGGTAGCCGAGAGTAATGTGGAAATGACAACTAGCGGCTTTTGTTCCAGTATCCATATATCTATATATATATAGCATCTGTTGTGCTAAGTATGAATTGAATTTATTACATATCATATATCCAATAAACAGCATAAATGATATCAAAATTGGTTATATTGTCCTTCCATACAAGCACTTGTGCAATTAAAAAAGGTGTGTCCATCTCCTACTCTTCATCATTCAGATATGTTCTTTATAATTACGAAAAAGAGTTAGTTAATAGTGTTGTTATTGATTCAATGTTCATGCCTCACTTTCCAAACCATTTCATATAATTAAATATGGCAATTCAGGACACTTATCAAAAAGTCCTTCGATATGCTGCAGAGAAACATGCTCTGTTGCAGCAAACATTGCCGGATAGCATCATACCGTATTCAGTACATTTGAGTAATGTTGCTATGGAAATACTGGTTGCGGCTACACACAGCAACAGTTTTGATACAGAGTTTGCCATACAGGTGGGGTTGCTTCATGATATACTGGAAGATACTGCAGTTACCGAAGGAGAACTTTCAACCCTGTTCGGGAGTGATGTAACTGCCGGAGTAAAGGCACTCACCAAAAACAAGCTGTTGCCCAAGCATGAGCAGATGAAGGATAGTCTGCAACGCATCAAAAAATGTGTGCCTGAAGTGCGTTCCGTGAAGCTTGCCGATAGAATCACAAACCTGCAGGAACCTCCCGTATCCTGGACTACTGAAAAGATACAAAACTACCTGCAAGAAGCCGGTCTTATCCTGAAGGAGTTGAGAGGCACAAACGAATACCTGGAAAAAAGACTGGCATTAAAAATTGAAGCATACACGAAGTTTATTACGGATTAAACCTTTTGATCTTTGAATGAGCGCTATGTTAAAAGCAAACACCCCAAATTAGGCAAGCAAATTTAAAAGATGTTGCAAATATGAGGGGTTATTCCAATTAGAGCAAGAAAGTTACTCAAAACGCTTCCTATTATGCGAGAATGGCATAAGTTGCCGGTTGGTTGAATCTATGGGAAAAGATCCGATAAATTATTTCATCAGCATCAGAAAAAAAACGAACGTATGTATAGGATGCCAACATCTATCTGATTGATTACAGGAATAATTTTAAGAATAATTTTTGTTCCTCGCACCCTGTTGGGTTTTCGAAAGGGACACATGAAACTGCTTAAAAACAAGATTGAAAAATAATTGATCGCAGGGCTGGAAATACAATCTTTTTTATATCTTTGCAAGCGGTTTATAAAATATAAAGCACTTATATACAACATCTTTCAGGCATATGATAGTGACTAATAGTTTAGGCGTGAAAGATCCGTTCATCCAGTTTGTTTTTTAAAAAGCATTGTTATGGGCAAACTTAAGATCTTTATCAGTAGCGTTCAGAATGAATTTGCAGCAGAGCGGCAGGGTCTTTTCAACTATTTGCACAGAGACCCGTTGTTAGGGCTTTTTTTTGAACCATTCTTATTTGAGAACCTGCCGGCTAAAGACCAACGAGTGGATGCAGTTTATACGGAAGAAGTATCTAAATGCGATATATACCTTGGCCTGTTTGGTTTACAATATGGGACTGAGGATGCGGAAGGCATTTCACCCACAGAAAGGGAATACGACGAGGCAAGCCGGTATCATAAAACCAGGCTTGTTTACATGTCCGATGATTCGACTATCGTACGCCACCCCAAGATGTCAGCACTGATTCAAAAAGTAGGGATTAACCTGATCCGTAAATGCTTTCATGCAGGGGATGACCTGAATTCAGGGGTATATGCTTCCCTGGTGAATTACCTGAAGGAGAAAGAAATTATCCGTACGGGTCCTTTTGATGCAACCATGAATGAGAAGGCAACGCTTGAAGACCTGGATAACGATAAAATCAGGGAGTTTGTCCACATTGCCAAAGCAAAAAGAGCTTTCCCTATCCCTGTTGATTCTTCCCCGGAGACAATTCTTACGCATTTGAATTTAATGGGTTCGGGCAAAGTAAGTAATGCCGCTATCTTGTTGTTTGGCAAGCTACCACAACGTTTTTTTATTAGTTCGGAAGTGAAATGTGCTCACTTCCATGGTTTTGATGTAGTAAAACCGATTCCAGCTTATCAGGTATACAAAGGGGATGTATTCCATTTGGTAAATCAGGCAGTTGATTTCGTGTTATCCAAAATAGATGTATCGGTAGGTACACGGGATGAAAGTACGCAGGTACCTGTTGAGTATGAACTACCGCGTGCTGCAGTTTCGGAAGCAATAGTAAATGCTGTTGCCCACCGTGATTATACCAGCAACGGAAGCATTCAGGTCATGCTCTTTAAAGACCGCCTGGAAATATGGAATCCGGGGGTTCTTCCTTTGGGATTAAGTCCTGAACAACTTCGTCACCCACATAATTCCATACCGGCAAATCCGTTATTGGCAGAACCTATGTATCTGGCCGGATTTATCGAACGCTTAGGGACAGGAACCGGGGATATTATCCGTTTGTGTGCAGAGAAAAACCTGAAAGAACCTGAATTCATACAGGAAGAAAACTTTAAAACAATTATCTGGCGCACACTAAAAACTACCGGGCAAGCAGGTGGAAAAAACCCCCTGAAAACCGTACAAGATACAGATATTGAAAATGATACAGGAATAGCTACCCAACAAGCTACCCAACAAGCTACCCAACAAGCTACCCAACAAGCTACCGTGCAAGCTACCGGACAAGCAACCGTGCAAGCGACCGGACAAGCTGAGGAAGTTACAGAAGCAGTAAAAAGAGTTTTGTTGGTTTTGGATGGAGACTTGAAACGGGCAGAGATTCAGGAAATATTGGGATTAAAGGATAGAGTTAATTTTATAGCAAACTATCTGAATCCATCGTTAGAAGCAGATTATATTGAAATGACCATTCCTGAAATTCCAACTCATCAGGAACAGCGATACCGGTTAACAGCCAACGGGAAAGCAATCAGGATAAAACTTCTAAAAATCAGGAAAAGAAAATAAACGTTCCAGGTTAAGTTGGGAAAAAGATATAATGTCCATTAAAATAAAATTAAAGAATTAGCGTATATACTAGTTAAAAAATCAATTATATAAATTCTAACATCTGATTTATTATGTTCAAAAAATCACTG
>Ga0302215_10001306_pt1 | contig 17972 bp, 13 predicted proteins | sample II_Fen_N3_1_FD_194580 | JGI IMG/M metagenome (GOLD analysis project Ga0302215, IMG submission 194580) | Peat permafrost microbial communities from Stordalen Mire near Abisko, Sweden - II_Fen_N3_1 | ecosystem: Environmental > Terrestrial > Soil > Wetlands > Permafrost | place: Sweden: Abisko...
ATGTCAGACGACGCTGCAGCAACAAAAGTAATCGAAGAATTAAACGGTGCAGAATTTGATGGCCGCTCAATGGTTGTTAAAGAAGCTCGTCCAAGAAACTAAGATTTTATTTCTAAAGACACAAAGAAAACTTCTGTTATCGAAAGATGACAGAAGTTTTTTTGTAATAATATATTTGATATGGCTAGATTGTCAGGAACTTTCTCTAAAAATGGAATTTTATCTAAAATCCTTTTGCTTATAGGATTTTCGTGCCTTTTTACAGTGTTGGGTGTAATCGTACTCATGCTGTTTGGAATTGGTAGTAGCGTTGATGTTCGTTCGTTGAAGTTGATGCAGTTGGTTCAATCTGTTGCAATGTTTGTTTTGCCACCTATTCTTATTGCCTATTTGGGAAGTGACAGGCCAGCTGTTTTCTTACATCTTGACAGGAAGGTGAATCTGTTTCATATAGGTTTAGTAGTTGTTTTTATGATTCTGATAGTGCCAGCAATAAATTTGCTTACTTCTATGAATCAACAACTTGTACTGCCGAAAATCTTTGCCGGAATTGAAACGCAACTGAAAGCAACTGAGTTGCAACTGGCTAAGTTTACAGAGCAGATGTTGAGTGTGCGCACAATAGGAGCTTTGGCATTTAATATTTTTCTGATTGCAATAATTCCGGCTTTTGGGGAAGAACTTTTTTTTCGTGCGGCTATTCAGGGTATTTTTCGCCAGAAAATGAGTGCCCGAATTGCCATATGGTCTACTGCTATAATCTTTAGTGCCATTCATATGCAGTTTTATGGATTCTTTCCCCGCATGTTTATTGGTGCTTTCTTTGGCTATTTGCTTTTTTGGAGTGAGAGTTTGTGGTTTCCTATTGTTGCCCATTTTTCCAATAATGTTTTGGCGGTTCTTTTTTATTATCTGAAATATAATGGATATAAAGTGCCCGATATTGACACGATTGGAACTGGAAGTACTTTGTGGTTGGGTATTCTAAGTATTGTACTTGCCTTTTTTGGTCTTTTTTGGCTGAAAAGTAAGTTCCAAATTAAAAATGAAGTAGCAGCGCAAGTCTAGTTTTTTCTGACGGTTATTTCGCGTTATTAGCTATTTTTCACTAAGTTTCAGAACTATTATTTCCTATGCATTAATAATTAATGCCATAAAATGCGTATTTTTGTGAGTTAAAATACAATAGAAAGGACTTTTCTAAGTTTTTAATTCAGACTCTTTCTGTGATTCTAAATCCAGTTTTGAGAAATTGTTGCATTTATACACATTTAGCTGCACTTTATGCTTATTTTTTCTACACGTACATATTTGAGAAAACAATTGTTTAACACATTCCTTGTGGTTTTGCTAGCCATTTTTATGTCAGGATGCTCTACGAAAAAAAACACTTGGGCTTCTAGAACATCTCAGTCTATCAATACTCGGTTCAACGTGTATTTTAATGGTTATGTGAGCTATAACGATGGATTGAAAAATATTCATAAGGCAAACAAAGAAGACTATTCAGGCATTATTCCAATGTATCCAATAAGCCATCATTCCAATGCTACGGCTGCTACCACGGATATGGACAGAACAATTGAAAAATGCCGTAAAGCCATAAAATTACATTCTATAAAAGTTAAGCCGAAAAAGAATTACAATAAAATGAACTCGCCTGAATATAAACTTTTTTATAATCAGGAAGAGTTTAATCCGGCTATGAGTGAAGCTTGGTTGTTGCTAGGAAAAGCCGAATTTCATAAAGGCGAATTCTTGAGTTCAGTGGGTACTTTCTCTTATATTGCTCGTCATTACAGTACTGATAAGGATATGGTGGCTGTCTGTCAGCTTTGGATTGCTCGGGCTTATGGCGAAATGGCCTGGATATATGAAGCTGAGCAAATTCTGTCCAAATTAAACCAAGACGATTTAAAACGTTCAAATATAGGTCTTTTTGCATCGGTAAATGCTGATTTATTGTTGAAAAAACATCAGTATAAAGAATCAATCCCATTTCTGGAACTTGCTTTATCTAAAGAAAGTGATAAAGTGTTGAAGCAGCGCTTTAGTTATTTACTGGCGCAACTTTATCAGAAAGCTGACGATGATAAAAATGCTTATGGTGCTTACACCAAAGTGATTAAATCAAATCCGTCATACGAAATGGATTTTAATGCTCGCATTGCACGAACTCAACTGGATGTTGATAATGTTGCTAAAGTTCGCAAGGAACTTAGATCAATGTTGAAAAATGGGAATAACAAGGATTACCTCGACCAACTATATTACGCGCTTGGTAATACTTATCTAACGCATGGTGATACATTACAAGCCATTGATAATTATAAACTTTCGGCTGATACCAGTTCGCGTAAAGGGATTGATAAGGCTGTTACCTTAATTGCTTTGGGTGATTTATATTACCATAAGCGAGAATACTTATTAGCGCAACCTTGTTATGACGATGCTTCTAAAATTATAACAAATGAAAATGATGATTATGCACGTGTGTCAAGACTAGCGGAGACTCTAAGTGAACTTGGAACTCAAAATGATATAATTGTTCTTCAGGATAGTTTGCAAGAATTGTCGACCAAATCCGAAATAGAACGGATGCAAATAGTCAATAAAGTGATTGCCAAATTAACTGCTGATGAGAAGCAATTAGCTGATAAGGCTCTTAAAGAAAATGAAGTCAGAAATAGAGCTCGAAATAATATTGATGACGTTGAAATGGGAAATGCACAACCGATAGGTGCTACTTCACAGGGTGGTTGGTACTTTTATAACCCTGAAATTATGCGCTCTGGGGCTACTGAGTTTAATAAGAAATGGGGAAGACGAAAACTGGAAGATAACTGGAGGCGAACTAATAAGGCCACATCGCTCTTTGCAGATGATAGCACAACGCCAGCTAACAAGTCGGTAAATCCAGCTTTAGGCGATAGTCTTGTAGCCGGAAAGACTTCGAATACACTATCAGATAATAAAAAACCTGAGTTTTATTTGAGTCAGATACCTGTTACACCTGCACAATTAGCCAAATCCAACACTGAAGTTGCCAATGCAATGTTTGAGATGGGCGAAATATATAAGGAGAAAATTGAGGATTATCCAATGGCTATCAGTACATTTTTGGAGTTCATCCGACGCTTTGGATCAGATACTCGAGTTCCTGATGCCTATTTTTATTTATATATGATGCAGTCGAAAAATGGAAACCTGACAGAGGCTGAGCTTTATCGGACTAAACTAGTGAATGATTATCCAACGACGAAGTATTCTAAAATCCTTTCGCAACCGGACTATAATGAGCGTATTGAGCGCATGGCTCGCGAGCAGGATTCAATTTACACTTTGACCTATAAGGCATATAATGCAAGCGATTTTGAAGTAGTATATAAAAATGTAGCTTACATTCAAAAAAACTATCCATTGGCATCGTTAATGCCTAAATTCTTATTCCTGAATGCATTGAGTGTTGGTAAAAAGGAATCCCAGGAGAAATTTAAAACAGCGCTGGACGATTTAGTGGCAACTTACCCCACAAGTGATGTGAGTGCCATGGCTAAAGATATTTTGGCACTTTTGAAGCAAGGGAAAGAGGCAAAAACAGGTACTTCGAGTGGTACGTTGTTGGCACGCCGCGACGAGAAAGTGGACGTTGAAACAATTGATGTTGCTCAGCTCAAATTTTCAACCGAAAAACAAGGCAGGCATCGTTTGTTATTGATAAGTAAGGCAGACATTGAAAATATGCATAAGTTGCAATACAATATTGCATCGTATAACTTCTCTCGTTTTATGATCAAAGATTTTGATTTGGTCATAAATAAGCTGGATACAGCTCGAAGTGCATTGTCGGTTACCAACTTTGATTCGTATGATGAGGTTTCGTGGTATTTGAACTCAATAAATTCTGATCCAACGCTAACAGGCTTGTTTGCTGATATGGATGTTCAAAAGGTTATAATCTCAGACGAAAATTTTGGATTATTGAAAAACACCTATACTTTAAATGATTATCTGGCATTTCTAGCAAAACCGATTGATCCAAAAGAAACGTTAGCTGCAAAAACAGTTAAGAAAACTGAGCCGGTAGTTGCCGATGTAAAACCTATGTCAACAAATACAACTAAAACGGAAGATATAAAAGCAGAAAAGCCGATAGTAAAATTGGAAACTAAAGTTGTTGCAGAGCCAAAAACTCCAGAACAAAAACTAGTTGACAAACCGAGCGATAAAACTGTTCAAAAACCAGAAGCTAATGGAACGACTGTGGCGAAAGTTCCTCAAAATACACAAACGGTAAACGTAGCACCTGTAGTAGCAGCTCAACCGAAACAAGACGATGTGCCTTTGTACAAAGGTTTGTTTGCATACAGGGCGAATGAACCCCATTATATAGCTCTATACGTATTGAGTGGTACATTTGATTTTGAAAAGGTGAAAGCGGCTTTTGATGCTTATAATAAGCAAAATTATGCTGTTATGAATTTAAAGGTTACGCTCGAAAATGTCAATAATCAGAAAGTGATAATTATTGGTAGTTTGAGCGATGCCGCAATTGCAAAATCATACTTGATACGAATGGTTCAGGAAAAAAGTTTGTTTGTGGGTCTCAGACTCGCAAACTACAGAAATTTGATCGGTTCGCAAGCAAATTTGAACACAGTAATGCAAAAAAATGCGCTGAAAACTTATTTTGAATTTATGCAGCAACATTATTTGAAATAGACCGATTGAGATAGTAAAACAATTAGCATTTAACCAAAACTTTAGAGAAGATATAAATGAAAAAAGACCGCATACTTTGGGCTGATGATGAAATGGATTTATTACGCCCTTACATTCTGTTTCTAGAGGAAAAAGGGTACGAAGTTGTTACTGCCACAAACGGTAAGGATGCAGTGGAACTTTGCCAGAAAGAGACTTTTGATATTATCTTTTTGGACGAAAATATGCCGGGTTTAAGCGGACTTGAGACGCTTGCTTTGATCAAAGATATAGATCCTGATGTGCCAATGGTAATGATTACCAAAAGCGAAGAAGAAAACATTATGAATATGGCTATTGGCAGTAAAATTGCCGATTACCTGACCAAACCGGTAAATCCAAGTCAGATTCTATTGACCCTAAAGAAAAATATACATAAAAAGGAAATTGTTACAGAGCACACAACTTCGTCGTACCAGTCGCAGTTTGGTCGTATTGGAATGCAAATAAACGACTCCCTGACTTATGACGACTGGGTGGAAGTATACAAAAAATTGGTGTATTGGGAACTTGAACTAGCAGAAGCTGATAACGGTATGGACGAAATGCTTCAGATGCAGAAAACTGAAGCTAATAACACTTTTACGAAATTTGTTCGTAAAAATTATGAAGACTGGTTCGCGCATCCCGAAAAGCGTCCGTTAATGAGCCCCGATTTGTTTAAAACAAAGGTATTTCCATTGCTCGATAATGGTGAAAAGGTGTTTTTTGTATTAGTGGATAATTTCCGCTACGATCAATGGAAAGTGATTCGTGAACTTTTGAGCGAATTTTATACATTTAACGATGAAGGCTTGTATTGCAGTATGCTGCCAACCGCCACTCAATATGCTCGAAATGCAATTTTCTCAGGACTTTTACCACTCCAGATTCAGCAAATGTTCCCCGATCTATGGGTGGAAGAGGAGGATGAAGAAGGAAAGAATCTCAATGAAAAGGACTTGATTCAAACCATGTTTACGCGTTTTCGAAAGAATTATACGTTTTCGTATCATAAAATCAATGATTCAAATTCGTGTGAGCGTTTGATTGACCAGTTGCCGCGTTTGGAAAATAACCAGTTGAATGTTTGTGTGCTGAATTTTATTGATATGCTATCTCACGCTCGTACCGAATCTAAAATGATGCGTGAGTTGGCTAACGATGCTGAGGCTTATCGATCGTTGACACTTTCGTGGTTCAGACATTCACCTACTTACGAGCTTTTTAAAGCTATAGCTCAACGTGGGTACAAAGTTGTATTTACCACAGACCATGGAACTATTCAGGTTGATAATGCCATAAAAGTAATTGGGGACAAAAATACAAATGTAAACCTGCGCTATAAAGTGGGTAAAAATCTCAGTTATAATAAAAAAGAAGTTTTTGAGATATTGCAGCCTTCAAAAGTTGGTTTGCCAAGTCCCAATGTGAGTTCGGCTTATATTTTTGCTTTTAATGAGAACTTCTTTGCATATCCAAACAATTATAATCATTACGTAAGCTATTATAAAAATACATTTCAGCATGGTGGAATTTCTATGGAAGAAATGCTGATACCGCTTGTTGTAATGCAACCAAAATAACCCCACATCCCCTAGGGAGTTGGGAAAGAAGACAATACAAATAAATTTTACTAATTAAGTTCCCCTTTAGGGGTTAGGGGTAGTATTTTATGGAAAACTATACAAACGTCAAAGACCTCGGAAATTTGCAGGAAGCAATACAAGAGGCATTAGAGATAAAGAATAATCGTTACGCCTATAAACATATAGGTGAAAATAAAACACTACTTATGGTGTTTTTTAATTCCAGCTTGCGTACTCGTCTTAGTACACAAAAAGCCGGAATGAACCTGGGCATGAATACCATGGTACTTGATATTAACTCCGGAGCCTGGAAACTGGAGACCGAACGCGGGGTGATTATGGATGGCGATAAACCAGAGCATATTTTGGAAGCCATTCCCGTAATGGCTAGCTACTGTGATGTGATTGGTGTTCGTGCTTTTGCCGGATTGGAAGATAAAAAATACGATTACGAAGAAACTATTATTAACCAGTTTATCCAATACTCTGGAAAACCGGTTTTTAGCATGGAAGCTGCTACCGGTCACCCATTGCAGGGTTTTGCCGATTTAATTACCATTGAAGAGTATAAAAAAACAGCTCGTCCAAAAGTAGTTCTGACTTGGGCACCACATCCAAAAGCTTTACCTCAGGCCGTTCCTAATTCGTTTGCCGATTTTATGAACGAAGCGGATGTTGATTTTGTAATTACACATCCTAAAGGTTACGAACTGGCTGCTGAGTTTGTTCGTGGAGCACGCGTGGAATACGATCAGATGAAAGCTTTCGAGGGAGCTGATTTCATTTACGCCAAAAACTGGTCGGCTTATCAGGATCCTAATTATGGTAAGATTTTGAGTACTGATCGCGACTGGACAGTAAGTAGTCGTCAGATGGCGGTAACAAATAATGCACATTTTATGCACTGTTTGCCTGTTCGCCGCAATATGATTGTGACCGACGATGTGATTGAAAGCCCACAATCTATTGTAATTCCCGAAGCTGCTAATCGTGAAATTTCGGCTCAGGTAGTCATCAAACGATTATTAGAAAGCTTATAAATCAGATTATTATAAAAACTAACTTTACTCCCCGTTAGGGGTTGGGGGTCATCATGAATTTAGAACAAGTAGCTGCGTCAATACGCAATGTGCCGGATTTTCCGAAGCCCGGAATTTTATTTAAAGATATTACCACTGCAATGAAAGATGCCGAAGTGCTGAAATTTATTGCAGATGAACTTTATGAGAATTATAAAGACAAAGGTATTACCAAGGTTGTGGGTGTCGAAAGTAGAGGTTTTGTGCTGGGAAGCATTCTGGCATACCGCCTAGGAGCGGGTTTTGTATTGCTTCGTAAACCGGGCAAGCTTCCAGCTGAAACGTTTAAAATAGATTATGATCTTGAATATGGTACTGATTCGTTGGAGATTCATAAAGATTCTATTGAAGATAACGATGTGGTATTGCTTCACGACGATTTGTTAGCAACCGGTGGTAGTGCTAATGCGGCATTGGAATTGTTGAAGAACTTTACACACAACGGTATTTATGTAAGTTTCTTGATCGAACTTGAGTTTTTAAATGGTCGTCCACGCTTGGAAGGTGCAATTGATATTCATTCTTTAATTAAATTTTAAATGTCATAAATACTAAGTTCCTAAGTCCACTGAGTTGCACCAAGAATTTTCTTCTATGGTTCTTTGACTTAGTGATTCTTTGTGCCCTTAGTGTCTAAGTGTTGAAATAATGGAAAAACTTACACTCGTAAAAGTTGGTGGAAAAATAGTTGAGGAGCCGGCAAGCTTAAAACAATTGTTAGCCGACTTTTCAAAAATAGACGGTTATAAAGTATTGGTTCATGGTGGTGGCCGTTCGGCAACTGCTTTGGCTGCCAAACTTGGCATCGAAAGTCAAATGGTGAATGGTAGGAGGATTACCGATGAAGAAACACTGAAAGTGGTAACAATGGTCTATGGTGGTTTGGTAAACAAACAAATAGTTGCCGGATTACAAGCCATTGGCATTAATGCCTTGGGGCTAACCGGTGCGGATATGAATTATATGCGTTCCGAAAAACGTCCTGTAAAGGATGTTGATTATGGTTTTGTAGGTGATGTAAAGGAAGTAAATGCCGGTTTGTTAGCCGACCTGATTGCTAAAGGTATTGTTCCGGTTTTGGCACCATTAACGCACGATAAAGCCGGAAACCTGCTGAATACAAATGCCGACACCATTGCCGGTGAAGCTGCTAAAGCACTTGCTAAGCACTTTGATGTGACCTTGATGTATTGTTTTGAGAAAAAAGGTGTACTGCTTAGTGAAACGGATGACGAAAGTGTAATTGCTGAACTCACTCCGGCACTTTATGCAAAGTATGTGGCAGATGGTGTTGTCTCGGGTGGTATGATTCCAAAACTTGATAACTCTTTTGAAGCACTGAATGCTGGTGTAAAACAAGTGGTTATTACACGAGCCGATTTGATACATACTACTGGTGGTACAAGAATAGAACTTTAATATTAAGCTGATAATGAGACGAATTGTAAATAGTGTACTTTTACTAATTTTGTTTACTGGAACTGTATTTGCACAGCAAGAAATTAAACTTTATCCTGAGGGGCCGAAAGAAAGTAACGAAATTGCTACTCCCGAGAGCTACCGTGACCCTGAATTCATAATCAATATTTCAGAACCACGGATGTATGCATATCTGGCAGCCAAAGAAAAATCGACTGGAACAGCCATAGTGATTTGCCCCGGTGGAGGTTATTGGGGTGTTTCTCAGATCAAGGAAGGTTCGGATATTGCTAAATGGTATAATGACCTTGGTGTATCGGCATTTGTATTGTATTACCGCATGCCAAACGGACATACAACTGTTCCGTTGACCGATGCTCAAACAGCTTTGTCTATTATTCATGAGCATGCCGACGAATGGCATATTGATAAAACAAAGATTGGTATTATGGGCTTTTCAGCTGGTGGACATTTAGCTTCAACTGTTGGGACTCATTTTAAAACAAAAATACAGCGTCCGGCGTTTATGATTTTAGGTTATCCAGTGGTAACCATGAAAAGTGATTTGACTCATAAAGGTTCAAGAGACAATTTGATTGGAAAAAATCCAACCGTTGAACTTGAGAATTTATATTCCAATGAGTTGCAGGTGACAAAAAACACACCACCAACATTTATAGTTCATGCAACGGATGACAAAACTGTTCCTGTAAAAAATAGTATTCAGCTATATCAAGCTCTATTAGACAAAAAAGTGGTGGTTGAATTAGATACTTTTGCCATTGGTGGTCATGGTTTTGGAATGCGTAAACGAGGAATTCCAGTTGATAACTGGCCAGAGCTATTGAAAATATGGTTGAAAACGAATAAACTAATAAATTAATATGCATCAAGAAGAATCCAACGATGCCGTTGCACTCCTTCAGCAGCTTATTGCTATTCCCTCGTTCAGCAGGGACGAAGTTAATGCTGCAAATTTTCTGGAGCGTTATATCGAAATTAAAGGTTGCGTAGTTTCCCGTAAAGAAAACAATGTTTGGATGCTGAGTCCGGGCTTTGATTCGGCACGTCCAACTATACTGCTTAATTCACATATCGATACGGTTAAACCGGTAGCCGGATGGGTTCGCAATCCGTTTTCTCCCACCATTGAAAGTGGAAAATTATTCGGACTTGGGAGTAATGATGCCGGAGCGAGTGTAGTGAGTCTGTTGCATACTTTTTTTTATCTGACACAAAAACAGCAAGCCTATAATCTTATTTTTGCGGCTAGCGCCGAAGAAGAAGTTTCAGGCAAAAATGGTATTGAAAGCTTATTAAATGAGTTGCCCAAAATTGACTTTGCCATTGTGGGTGAACCTACACAAATGAATCTGGCGGTTGCCGAGAAGGGTTTAATGGTACTGGACTGTGTAGTGAGTGGTCAGGCTGGTCATGCTGCCCGAAACGAAGGTGATAATGCAATTTATAAAGCTCTTCCGCTAATTGAATGGTTTAAAAATCACGAGTTTGAAAAGAAATCTGATTTGCTTGGTACTGTAAAAATGACAGTGACTCAGGTAAATGCCGGTACTCAGCATAATGTGGTTCCTGATAAATGTTCATTTGTGGTGGATGTGCGTAGCAATGAGATGTATTCTAATCAGGAGATTCTGACCGAAGTACAAAAGTTTGTCAATTGCGATGTTCAACCACGTTCAACCCGATTAACTTCAACAGCTACTCCATTGTATCACCCTATTGTGAAACGTGGTCGTGAGCTGAACATGACTATTTTTGGTTCCCCCACGCTTTCCGATCAGGCTCTGATGCCTTTTCCTAGCTTGAAAATGGGTCCCGGAGATTCGGCTCGTTCACATACAGCTGACGAGTACATTAAGCTTTGCGAAATAGAGGAAGCCATTGATATTTACGTACAATTGTTAGATGGGTTGAAACTTTAATCAAGAATAAATCCGCAGGTAGCACAAATGGGTTCGACAACTTTTCGTTGCTCGAACCCTTTTTTTATGTCTTTTGCTCGTTCTGTCTGAAGTATTGCGGATAATTCTTCGGTAAAAATATTACCAAGGTTCATGTTGGCATCGGCATCTAAGCAGCATGGAACTACCTGTCCGTCGGCTAAAATAGCTATGTGGTCACGAAGCGCATAGCAGGTTTTCTGAGTTTGTTTGCCTTCCTGTTTGTCATCCGGCCATTCGAAGCGTGGAGCACGTTGCAGGAAAATATGATCGGCAAGTTTCAGTCCGTTTCTTTTTGGACTTTCGTTTAAAGTATCAATAGTTAAATCGAACTTAGATGCAATCTCTTCTAAACAGTGTTTGTTGAAACCTTCGCTGGCTTTATTTGTGCTGTTCCATAATCGTAGGCAAACGTAGCTGGTTGGAGCCGCTTCAACAGCAAAATTCAGAGTAGAATTCAAATAGTCTATCCATTTTTCCGGAGCAATATTTTCCTCTGCATCGTGAAGTGAAATGTTGATTTGGCGAACTGGATGTTTCAAAAGTATATCTTTCTTGCGTTCCAACAATCCTCCATTCGTGGTGATATTTACGTTTAACCCGGCATTATCGGCTATGTCGAGTATTTCATTGAGTTGTGGATGCAAAAGTGGTTCACCCAATACATGCAAATAGATGTAATTAGTAAAAGGTCGAATTTTGTCTACCACCAATTGAAATTCAGCAGGCGACATAAACTTAGTAGCTCGTGTCGTTTTAAAACAAAAGCTGCAATCGAAATTGCAGCTATTCGTTATTTCAATATATATTTTCTTGAATTTCAATTAATTGGGTTTCTGAAATCAATAATATTGTGAATGGATAGAATTCCGACTACTTTTTCCGTTTCATCTATTACCGACAGGGTGGTGATTTTGTTTATATCCATTATCTCCAATGCTTCTGTCAGCAGTTCTGTTTCGCCAATTCGCTTGAAACCAATGGTCATGAAATCAACTGCCTTTAGATGTTTAAGCTCATCAAATTTCTGAATTGCCCGACGAATATCACCATCGGTAATGATTCCAATGGCTTTATCTTCTGAATTGTAAACCATAGTCATGCCCAAGCGTTTATTGCTAACTTCGTAAATAACATCTTTGAATAAAGTTGTTTCGTACACTTTTGGAACTTCGGTGAACATTTCGTCTTTTACGCGTGAAATCAAACGACGACCCAGTGCGCCTCCCGGATGATAAAGAGCGTAGTTTTCGGCTTTGAAACCGCGTCTCTCCATTAAACAAATAGTAAGGGCATCTCCCATAACTAATGTGGCTGTAGTTGAGGTAGTGGGAGCCAGATCGAGCGGACAAGCCTCCTTAGTTACACCAACATTAAGTACTAGCGATACTTCATTGGCCAATATTGAATGGATATTTCCGGTCATGGCAATCAGTTTACAGCCAATTTTCTTTAGTGGAGCAATTATATTTAAAATTTCAGATGAACTTCCGCTATTTGAAATCAACAATACAATATCATTTTTACTCACCATACCCAAATCGCCGTGCATGGCTTCAGCAGCATTTACAAAAATAGACGGTGTACCTGTGGAGGCAAGGGATGAGGATATTTTATGACCGATAATTCCGGTTTTACCAATACCCATAATGACCAACTTACCTTTGCTGGCGTAAATTAATTCCACTACTTCATTTATTTCCGGTCCAATTTTATCTGAAAGCTTCTGAAGTTCACAGATTTCTTGTTGAAATATTTCTTTTGAGCGTGTTATAAAGTCCATAATCTTATTCCCCTTTAAGGGCTAGGGGTTTAATAATCATTTCTATAAATTCTCTGACACAGCCTTCTCCACCTTTTTTCTTCATTTGAATAATGCCGGGAATATTTTTTATTGCATCCAAAGCATTGGCCGGACAAGCGGCTAACCCAACAGCCGATAGTAGTTCAAAGCAATTTACATCGTCGCCAATATAAGCTACTTCCGAAAGCGAGATACCTTCTTTTTCGCAAATTTCTTTTACTGATGCTAATTTGCCTCCTTCACGCTTTCCTTGATACAAGAAATCTAATTTTAATTTATTGAATCTACGTTCAACTAATTTTGTGTTTTCAGAAGTGATAATGCCGGTTTTAATGCCTTTTTCACGGATAAGCTGTAATCCCATTCCGTCATGCGTATTGAATTTCTTTAATTCGTCACCGGCTTCGGAATAATACATACCCGCATCGGTCAAAACACCATCAACATCGGTCAGGAACAGTTTTATTTTAGTTGGCAGTTTATAGTTTATAGTTTGTAGCTTGTCGTCAGAAATTCCTGTTTCTTGGCTCTTGGTTTTAGTTTCTTGGCTCTTAATATTTTTTGTAATATTATCAATAGCAATAGCCTGCTCAAGTATTTCCCTGATTTTTGATAAATGAATTTGGTTAGGTCCGTCGCTGAAAGCATGATCGGGGTCAGGATGTACTTCGGCAAAAATGGCATCAACACCTATGGCCAATGCAGCCCGCATAAGGTAAGGAACCATTTCGCGGTTTCCGCCGGTTGAAGTGCCTTGCCCACCGGGCTTTTGCACTGCGTGTGTTGCATCAAAAACTACAGGATAACCATAACTGCGCATTTCTACCAGTCCAGTCATATCAACCACCAGGTTGTTATAGCCAAAGCTGGAACCACGCTCGCAAAGTAAAATGTTTTCATTTCCGGAATCACGAAGTTTGTCAATCACATTCTTCATGTCCCATGGTGCCATGAATTGTCCTTTTTTTACGTTGACAATCTTTCCTGTGTTAGCTGCAGCAACCAGTAAGTCGGTTTGACGTGAGAGAAAAGCCGGGATTTGAAGCATGTCGGCAACTTTTGCCACTGGAGCACATTGCCACGTTTCGTGAACATCGGTAACTATTGGTAGGTCGAGCTCAGTTTTGACTTTTTGGAGTATTTCTAAGCCACGTTCCATGCCAAGCCCACGTGGTGCTTTTACCGATGAACGATTGGCTTTGTCAAACGACGATTTGAATATAAGGTGTATGCCCAAATCAGAACAAATCTGTTTCAGTTTGGCAGCAACTTCTAGCGTCATTTCTTCGCTCTCAATGGCACATGGTCCAGCTATTAGTACGAACCGATTATTTCCACCGATATCAAAGCGGTTGAGTACATTTATTTTGTGAGTTTCAAGCATTTTGTTGAATCAAGAGCCAATAACCAATAGCTAAGAATGAAGGTAATCTCTTGTTGGCACATTGACATAGTTGCAAATTAATTTTCGTACACTCTCACCCAATCTACTTCAATACTTCCGGCACTTCCACTTTGTTTTTCAGAAATAAATGAATTGAATGCTAAGTACATTTCCTGATTTGGGATATTACTGGCTGTACGATAAATTTCGATATTATTTATCAACCAGATTAATTCTTTTTTAGTCCAAACTAAGGTGTAAATATAGTATTGAGCAGGATTTAATCCTGAAACTTTCACGCCATCAAAAACATTGTTGTTGGCATTACCAACGGTTATTTGTTTTCCGTTGAAGTGGAAAATATTTATGTGAGGTAGTTTGCCATCGGCACCTAACCAAAACGCATGTTGAACATCACCTGTACAACGAATTTTAGCACGGATGGTTCCATATTTTTGTTTAAAGCTGTCGGCTGTTTGAAGAATATCCGATGTAAATTGATATTCCCTTTCAACAAAGCCCTTTTGTGGGTGCCAAGCTTTAGCAGTTATCTGTTCAGTCTTAGTCAGTAATTTTAATATGCCATCTACTACTGCTACGTTTTTTCCTCCGTTATTAGCTTGTTTCTCATTTGTGAATGAGTGATTGCCAATTAAATTGGGAGTTTTATAATGAAATCCAAAATCCCAATGTGATTTGTCAAGCGTGTTCCAGTCAAATTCGTCTTTAAAGGTCAGCTTTAGTTTACGATGCTTTTCAAAACGTTCAGGTTTTTCTTTTTCGAAGAATACTATATCAGGATTTTTTGCCAACTCATAGAACCGCTCTTGATGAACAAATTCTGGGGTTGTATGCCAGCGTTTTTCATTTGCCCAAAAAGCATTTGCCTTTTTGAATTCAGGATTTTCTATTCTTACTTTAAGTTGCTCATATTCTTTTAGTACATATGAATCGTGAAAACGACTGTATGTCTTGAACTCTTTAGATTTCTCAAAAGCTTTCATTTTTTGAAGGGTCGCTGACTCTTTTAGCTTCTTAGGATCGCCCAGATTTTTGTATTCAGAAGTAGATTTGAAAGCAAGATATTGTTTTAATTCCTCAGATTTCAATATTTCATAATAGAGTTGAAGCGCCGGTAAATTATGCAACTTTTTATATTTGTTGCTCGCCTGAAACTCTTCAGTGTCTTTGTATTTCCGATTCTGTAAAATCTTTTTGTTTTCTTGGAATTCGGCTGATTTTACGGTGTTAAAGAGTTTCTTGTACTCCACAAGTTCTACCGATTTCTCAACTTCGGCATAACGTTTCATAGCCAACACCAAGTCGTTTTCACTTTTTTCGAGTTTAGCAGTAGGAGTTATACCTCCTAAAAGATTTTTCCAAAACAGATTCATATTGCAATGATTTTATGAATTTTTAATTGCAGAATTAATTAACTCTATACAATGATAAATGTCAGTACAAACTAGTGGCTTATATTTTTCTTCAATAGGAATAAAACATTCGCTACGCATATAGTTTATCTGACTAAGAAATTGATTGTAAAAACCATCCTGATTGACAATTATCAATGGTTTTTTGTGTTCGCCAACAATGCCAGAAGTAACTACATCTAACATTTCGTCCAGCGTTCCATAACTTCCCGGAAGTACAACAAAAATGTCAGCAAGTTCTTTCATTTGAGCTTTCCGTTGGCTCATCGTTTCTACTGTTATAAGCTCTGTCGACAATGAACTCTGACGGTTCATTTTAATTATTGCTTGCGAAATAACGCCAATAATGTTGCCGTCTTTACTGTGAGCTCCTTCAGAAACCGAATCCATTAGACCGCCAGTTGCACCGCCAAAAATCAGTGTATTCCCCTGTTCGGCAATTAATTGCCCCAGGAGAAATCCAGTTTGCTTATATTTATCGGCAATACTATTGCTTGATGAACAGAATACGGCTATTTTCATTCTTTTCTTTTAGTCGACTGATAACGGTCTCTGGACAATAGTTAGTAGACAACGGACTGGTGTCCGTTGTCTTTGTTGAATTTAGGCATCAATTTTTGCGTAAGTAGCGTTTTGCTCAATGAAAGCACGACGTGGAGCAACATCATCGCCCATTAGCATGGAGAATACGTGATCCGCAGTGGCTGCATTGTCAATTGTTACCTGACGCAAGGTGCGATTTTCAGGATTCATTGTAGTGTCCCACAATTGAATCTCGTTCATTTCACCCAAACCTTTATAGCGTTGTGTGTGAACAGCTCCTTCTACGCCACCACCGAATTTTTCGATGAATGCCTGACGTTGTAAATCTGTCCAGCAATATTCTTCATTCTTACCTTTTTTACACAGGTAGAGTGGAGGAGTGGCAATATATAAATAACCTTGCTCAATCAACTCTTTCATATGACGGAAGAAAAATGTCATAATCAGCGTAGCAATGTGGCTTCCGTCCACGTCGGCATCGGTCATGATTATGATTTTGTGATAACGAAGCTTTTTAATGTTCAACGCTTTGCTGTCGTCTTCGGTCCCAATTGTAACGCCTAAAGCAGTGTATATGTTGCGAATTTCTTCACTTTCAAGCACTTTGTGTTGCATGGCTTTTTCTACGTTCAGAATTTTACCACGCAATGGCAAGATAGCTTGAAATTGACGACTACGACCTTGTTTAGCTGTTCCACCTGCCGAATCCCCTTCGACAAGGAATAATTCGCATTTTTCAGGATCTTTATCAGCACAGTCGGCCAGTTTGCCTGGCAATCCACCACCTGAAAGTGGAGATTTGCGTTGTACCATTTCACGAGCTTTACGGGCGGCGTGACGAGCGGTAGCGGCAAGAATTACTTTCTCAACAATGGTGCGGGCTGCTTTTGGATTTTCTTCCAAATAATTTCCAAGCGCTTCGCCAATAGCCATATCTACAGATCCCATAACTTCATTGTTTCCCAATTTAGTTTTGGTTTGTCCTTCGAACTGTGGTTCAGCCACTTTGATAGAAATAACAGCGGTTAATCCTTCACGGAAGTCGTCGCCACTAATTTCCATTTTTAGCTTTTCGAGCATTTTGCTGTCTTCAGCATATTTTTTCAACGTACGTGTCAAACCACGACGGAAGCCAGCTAAGTGCGTTCCACCTTCGATAGTGTTGATGTTATTTACGTATGAATGTATGTTTTCGTTGTATGATGTGTTGTAAGTCATTGCAATTTCAACAGGTGTGCCATTTTTTTCTGTTGAGATATGAATTACATTGTCAATAAGCGGTTCGCGCGATTCGTCAATGTATTCTACAAATTCTTTTAATCCTTCTTTTGAATGAAAAACCTCGGTGCGGAATGAGCCATCTTCTTCAATCTGGCGTTTGTCAGTCAGCGTTAATGTGATTCCGGCATTCAGGTAAGATAATTCGCGTAAGCGATTTGCCAAAATATCATATTTGTAAACAGACTCGATAAAAATGCTGCTGTCGGGCAAGAAAGTTACTAATGTACCGTTGGTTGTTGAAGTTCCGATTTCTTTAACGGGAAATTGAGGGAATCCACATTGGTATTCCTGCATGTATAATTTACCATTACGAGAAACTTCAACGTGTAATAAGGTTGAAAGTGCATTCACACACGAAACACCGACACCGTGTAAACCTCCGGAAACTTTATAACTTCCTTTGTCGAATTTACCACCAGCATGAAGTACGGTCATAACAACCTCAAGAGCCGATTTTCCTTCTTTTTCGTGCATGTCAACGGGAATACCGCGACCATTATCGATAACTGTGATAGAGTTATTTTCGTTGATAAAAACCTGAATTGTATCGCAATGTCCGGCTAAAGCTTCATCGATTGAATTGTCAACTACTTCGTAAACTAAATGGTGTAACCCTTTTACGCCGATATCGCCAATATACATAGCAGGACGTTTGCGCACTGCTTCCAAACCTTCCAGCACTTGGATGCTACTTGCGCCATAATTGGCACTTGCAGTTTCTCTTGCTTTTTCTTCTTCG
>Ga0302215_10001309_pt1 | contig 17909 bp, 15 predicted proteins | sample II_Fen_N3_1_FD_194580 | JGI IMG/M metagenome (GOLD analysis project Ga0302215, IMG submission 194580) | Peat permafrost microbial communities from Stordalen Mire near Abisko, Sweden - II_Fen_N3_1 | ecosystem: Environmental > Terrestrial > Soil > Wetlands > Permafrost | place: Sweden: Abisko...
CATTAGTACTTTTCCTGATCGGTGGTCAGCTACTCATCGCACAGGAAAACAAAACCACAGGACTATCGCTTCAGCAATGCGTGCAAATGGCGGTGAAAAAAAATATCAATGTGAAAACTGCCCGCATTGATGATCAAAAAACTAAATATAAAATGGATGAGGGCTTTGCAGCATTATTCCCAAAGGTCAATTTCAACGGCAGTTTAACCGACAATGTCCTATTGCCAACCACCGTACTCCCCGGCGAATTTTTGGGTAAACCGGGAACGATGATTCCTCTACAGATGGGAAGCACATATAGTGCGAGTGCCGTACTGAGTATCAGCCAGGTTTTATACAATCAGACAGCGCTGACAGCAGTCAAGATATTGAAGAAAATGTCGTCTGTGAGCGGATTGAGTGTGGAAAAAGCCAGTGAAGATGTTGCATTCGATGTGGCCAAGCTCTATGCGCTGGAACAAACTACAGAAGAGCAACGCAAGCTGATTGACAAAAATATTTCGCTGATCGAACGTCTGAGGGATATTACCAAAATAACTATTGATAATGGCATCGGCAAACAAATTGACCTGGATCGGGTGAATGTAAACCTGGAAAACCTTTACACACAACAGAGCAATACGCAGGCTGCACAGGAACAGCAATTGAACATGATAAAATACATGCTCGACCTGCCGCTTGATCAGGTTATTATGTTGACCGATACTGCTGAAATGCAATTAATGAAAGACGAACCTGTTTTACAAACTGATTTTTCGAATCATGTAACGATTCGCTTACTCGAATCGCAAAAGGATCTTAGTTTATTAAATAAAAAAGTTGTTACGAATGGTTATCTGCCTACACTTTCTTTATCGGGACAAGCTGCCTATCAGGGACTGCAGGAAAAGTTCAGTACATATTTTAAAAGCAGTTCGGATAACAAATGGTATCCTTATGCTAATTTTACAGTGACCCTGGCGGTTCCTGTATTTGATGGGTTTGAAAAAAGATCGAAATCACGACAGGCAAATCTTGATATTCAAAAAGCACAGGAAACGTTGGATAATACCAAAGAAAGTTTCAGTATGAATTACAAGAATGCCATGAACAACTATGTGAACAACAAGAGTACGGTTCGTCGTCAGAAACAAAATCTTGAACTGGCCGAAAAAGTATATAAGGAAACCACTCTCAAATACAAAGAAGGAATGGCAGCCATGAGCAGTCTTCTGCAGGATGAAATGAGCCTGAGCAGTGCACAGGGAGGCTACCTGACCGCTTTATACAACTTCAAGGAAGCTGAACTGAAAATCATGTCGTTAAACGGCGAAATAAAAAATCTGATCAACTAATGACATAAAGTCTACACGATCAAAACTTCAATCTAAAAAATATAAATAAAAAGATAACAAAATAACAAGATGAAAAAGAAAACAATCATCATCGTAACAACACTCGTTGTATTACTCGGAGCAATGGCACTAACACTGGCATCCAACAAAAAAGTAATCGACCGGAACAAAGAGGTCAAAACTACTGAGACGAACATCGCCGTAACGTTAGTTTCGACGGAAATGAAAGAAACGAACGGAAATCTGGAATTAGTGGGAACAGCACAACCAAGTAAAGAGGTGAGTGTAGCTTCCGAAAGTTCGGGCAAGATCGTACAGGTGAATTTCAAAATGGGTGATTTTGTAGCCAGAGGAAAAGTATTGGCTAAAATAGATGATACTTACAAACGGTTGTCGTACGAAAATGCCAAACTTACTTACAACAAGAGTAAAGAAGATCTCACCCGTTACGAAGCATTACGTAAAGGAGATGCAGTTTCCGACACCCAATTAAGGGATATCAGGCTGGCATTTGAAAATGCAGATATTGCACTGGCAAATGCCCGGAAACAATGGGATGATACCAGGATCACAGCACCCTTCAGTGGTTATATCACTTCCCAAAATACAGAGCTTGGTGCCTATGTCAATGCCGGCACTGTGATTGCCGGAATTGCTGATATTTCGGAATTGAAAGTCGTACTGGATGTGTCCGAATCGAATGCCTATGAACTTCATCCTGGACAGCTGATTAGTGTTACTACGGATATACATCCCAATGCTGATTATAAAGGAAAAATATCAAATATCAGCCCGAAAGCAAGTGCTTCACATACCTATCCTGTGGAAGTACTTATTGCAAATAACGGGAAAGACAAGTTGAAAGCTGGGACTTATGTCAATGTCAGTGTGAATATGGGTAAGAGCGGAAAAGCATTGATGATTCCGCGTGATGCCATTGTGAGCAGCGTAAAAGATCCTTCGGTTTATCTGGTGAAAGGCAATATAGCCAAACTGGTTAAGATTACTACCGGTCGCAGCTTTAATTCAAATCTTGAGGTGGTTGCCGGACTGGGCGTCGGTGATAAAGTGGTTACGAACGGACAGATCAATTTAACCGACGGTTCAAAAGTCTCAGTCATCAATTAATTTTAATCCAACTATTTTATTATGAATATAGTAGAAACCTCGATAAAAAAACCTTTGATTATCGGCGTAATCTTTACGCTGCTGACACTCGGAGGATTAATATCATTCAATCAATTGAATCTTAATTTATTGCCTAAGTTTGAGATTCCTGTGCTAACTGTTCAGACTATCTATCCCGGAGCAGGAGCATCTGAAGTAGAAACAACGGTAACGAAAAAGATTGAAGATGCCCTTTCGACACTTGAAAACCTGAAAAAAATCAGTTCTACATCGATGGAAGGCGTTTCGGTGATTGCTGTTGAGTTGAATACAGGCGCTGATGCCAACCTGGCAGTTCAGGAAGCCCAACGCAAAATATCAGCAATAAAATCAAACCTTCCAACAGAAGTTAAAGAGTCGTCGATTAATAAAATAGCACTTGATGAAAAATCGATCCTGAGTGTTGCTGCTTCTTCAACTTTACCTTCCACACAGTTTTACAAATTAGTGGAAGATCGAATTCAATCCAGGCTGGCTAAACTTCCAGGAGTAGGAGCAGTAAAAATCAGCGGAGGTAAAGAACGCGAAATCAAGGTAAACATCGATGTCGAAAAGTTGAAAGCCTACAAGCTCTCGGCACTGCAGGTGTTGTCGGTTATCCAGTCTGCCAACATGGAAATCCCGGCAGGAAATGTGGAAAATAAAGCCTCTGTATATTCAGTTCGTCTGGCAGCAAAATACTCAAGTCTGGACGAACTCCGCAATACGGTCATTGCTACCACTCCTAATGGCGGTAAAGTGAAAGTAATGGATGTGGCGGAAGTAGAAGATGGTGTAACCGAACAGAAACTAATAAACCGTATCGATGGGCGCGATGCCATTGGTATCTCTATTCAGAAACAAAGTGATGCCAACGCTGTAAAAGTGTCCGATCTGGCAAAAGCCGAGCTGAAAGCCATAGAAAAAGAATATGCATCCAATAATGTTAAATTTGAAATTGCAACGGATGATTCTATTTTTACCCGTGCATCGGCTGATGGAGTCGTAATTGACCTTATTCTGGCCATTCTGATTGTAGCCCTGGTTTGTTTCATCTTCCTTCATAATATCCGGAGTGCCCTGATTGTCATGGTTGCAGTGCCTCTTTCCATTATACCGGCATTTATCGGCATGTATATACTGGGCTTCACATTAAATATGATGTCATTGATGGCTTTGTCGCTGGTAGTGGGGATTCTTGTGGATGACTCCATTGTAGTGATCGAAAACATGTTCCGCCACATGGAACAGGGAAAAACAAAATGGCGGGCAGCTATCGACGGTTGTAAACAAATTATGTTTACGGCTATGGCCATTACTCTGGTAATTGTAGTGGTGTTCCTTCCCATGGGACTTAGCGGTGGATTGATTGGGAATATCCTGAAAGAATTTGCTATTCCGATTGTTATTGCCACATTGTGCAGTTTGTTGGTATCGTTTACTGTAACACCACTGTTGATGTCACGTTTTGCAACTATGCCGGACGATGAACGTCCTACACTATCCGGTCGCTTCTCACGCTTTATCGAACGCACCTTTGATTCGGTGAAAAACTGGTACGGGAATGTATTGGGTTGGGGATTAAAACACAAAGCAACTGTACTTGGATCGACATTAGTTCTTTTCTTCGCTTCATTTGCCTTGATTCCAACCGGATTTATCGGGTTTGCCTTTATGCCCGATACCGATAAGGGAGAATATACCGTTACATTGGATATGAATCCGCAGGTAAACTTGTATCAAAACAACCAGATTACCATGCAGGCTGAAAAAATAATCAAAAGCATACCTGAAGTGAAGAGCATTTATACCAACGTGGGTATGTCGGAAACCAGTACCAAAAACAACGTAACCACCATTTCTGTTAAACTTGTCGAGAAAAGCAAACGAAAACTGGGAGTAACGGAATATGCCACCCTGACAAAAGGCATGATCATGAAACAGATTCCGGGTGTTCGGGCACGGGCCGCTGCAACTTCTATATCAGGTGGAGCTAGTGAGCCTATCCAGCTTATTGTACAGGGAGCTGACTATGAGAAAGTACAGGAAGCAGCAGCCATGATTTTAGGAACCATACGTCGTACTCCGGGTACTGCAGATGCCAAGTATTCGATCGATGATCCCCGTCAGGAAGTTCAGATAAAACTAGATCGTGAAAAAATGGCGACACTTGGTTTATCGGTAAGTGATGTGGGTATAGCTCTTCGAACTTCTTTGAATGGAAATGATGATTCAAAATATTCCGAAGGAAGTAACGAGTATAAGATTCGTATTGGTATCGACAACTTCGACCGTACAAAATCGGATGATGTTTCCAAACTGACATTTATAAACAAAAAAGGAGAACTGATTGAATTGAATCAGTTTGCCGAAATAGGGTATGGCCTGGGGCCTTCCGCACTGGAACGTACCGACCGAATCTCTTCTATCACCGTTAAATCGAATGTGATCGGCCGTCCTTCGGGAACAGTAGGTTCTGAAATTACCACAGCCATTGCCGGGAAGATTCCTGCGGGTGTATCCATTAAGCCGGGAGGTATGATGGAACAGCAAAGTTCGGCTTTCGGAAGTCTTGGTTTTGCCTTCCTGGCAGCTATTGTGCTGATTTACCTGATTATGGTCATCCTTTACAACTCATTGACAGATCCTTTGATTGTATTGTTCTCGATTCCATTGTCGTTGATCGGAGCATTCCTGGCTCTTGCCCTGACGATGAATACCCTGAATATCTTCAGTATTATCGGATTGATTGTGCTGATCGGGCTGGTAGCCAAGAATGCTATTCTGTTGGTCGATTTCACCAATAAAATACGCAAGGATGAAGGCTTAAGTACCTACAGGGCTCTTATTGAAGCAGGAAAAGACAGGATGCGTCCAATCTTAATGACTACTTTCGCCATGATATTCGGTATGATGCCAATTGCCCTGGGTTCGGGTGATGGAGCCGAAATGAAAAACGGTATGGGTTGGGTGATCATTGGTGGATTGGCCAGTTCCATGATTCTTACGCTGGTTGTGGTACCGGTGGTCTATTACATCTTTGATCGTATCGGTTACAAAGGCCGGGTGCGAAGCAGAAAGAGACTGGTTAAAAAAGTATTGGCCAGACAGCTGGCAGCAAGTATTGCGTAGTTCAAAGTTCCTGACAACGGCTATGCTGATTCAGTATAGTTGTTGTCAGTTGTATTTTTATCCATACCCATCACTGACGTAAATCGGGTTGGAATAAATTAACGAAACATGGATCAAATAGAAGAAAGATTTTCCAGGATAATGAAATATATGGGTATTCCTAACGAAGAGGTCAGACCGGATGCATCATTTGTGAAAGACTTTGAATTTAATGAATTTCAATTCAATTGTCTGGTGTATTATATCATTAATTATTTTGATATCACTGTTAGGGAATGTGACTATCCACAACTTACTACAATATACAGTACAAAACACTTTATAAGAAGTAAAAAGGATTTTACAGTCGTTCGCTAAATTCGGTCAAAGCAAAAAACGAATCAAAAAAAATGATTAGTTATTAGCCGTTGTATTCGAAACAGCATTAATTGTTGTATTTTTATCATCACAATCTAAGAAAATATGAAACACAAGGAATTTCATCCATTCACCAATATATCAGCACTCAGATTATCATTAACGATAAGCATTCTGTTGAATGCCATTCTGTCTCTAGGATATGTATATAATAAAAATTTTGGTCCGATAAGTGGATTCAGGCTTTTTACTGCTTTCCTGTCCGATTTTGTTATGTTTTATCTGTTGTATATGTTTAATTTTAAAACACTACTACAAAGCTGGAAAAAACCTATAAAAGGATGGATCATAATAATAGGATCCCTGATTATTGCAATTATACTAAGTCTCATTTTTACTAACTTTGCCATTCAATTCCTACCGCCAATTCCGGTACCTGACAACTTTTTGCTAATTACGAACCTGATTAAAGGTTTAATTATATATGTTATGGTATTATTATCGACCTCATTATTCTACTCGATCGATCAGCGCCAAATGACATTACTTGAAAATGAAAGACTTATTGCTGACAATATCCGTATCCGTTATGAAGTATTGAAAAATCAGGTGGATCCTCACTTTCTATTTAATTCTCTCAATACGCTCGACGGTCTGATTGGCATGGATACCGACAAGGCCCACGAATATGTCCAGCACTTATCACAGGTATTTCGCTATGCGATCAGCAATAAAGAGATTATGTATCTAAGTGAGGAACTTAATTTTACCGAATCGTATGCACATCTTATGAAAATACGGTATGGCGAAAACTTTCAGATTCAGTATAATATTGATGAGAAATACAAAACCTGGTATATTATGCCCATCAGCCTTCAATTATTGGTCGAAAATGCTGTAAAACATAATGTAATCAGTTCGAAGTACCCGTTGGTACTTACTATAGAAACTACACCGAACAGCACGATCAGGGTAATGAATGCCATTCAACTTAAGAAAGAAGCTGAACAGGGCGAGGGAATAGGTCTTGCAAACCTTCGTGAAAGATATGAACTCCTGTTTCAAAAAGAAGTATCTATTACCATTACCGATGTTTTCTGCGTGGAAATACCATTGATTAAGGAAATTGAAGACACAAAAATTAATAACAACCGGGATGAAAGCATTAATAATAGAAGACGAGCTTGTTGCAGGCCAGAATTTACAGCGTTTGATTAGTCAGGTAGCTGATGATATTCAGGTAATTGCTGTTTTGCAAAGTGTGGAGGAAAGCATTGACTGGTTTTCGCTTAATTCCACTCCGGACGTCGTATTTATGGATATACATTTGGCCGATGGTTCAGCTTTCTCTATATTCGAGAAAGTACAGATTTCCTGTCCTATTATTTTCACAACGGCTTATGATGAGTACGCACTTAAAGCCTTCGAAGTAAACAGCATTGATTATTTGCTTAAACCCATTAACCTGAAAAACCTGGAGCGTGCCATACTAAAACTACGTAGCTTATTGTCAACCAAGACAGATAATACAGAACTGATATCCACTATGCTTGCTGCTTTCAAACAGACAAAGATTGTTTATAAATCAAGCTTTTTAATCCCTTATAAAGATAAGTTCATACCTCTGGCCATTAATAAAATAGCTTGTTTTTACAGCGAAAACAGAATGGTGAAAATTATTACAGAGGATAATCTAATGTATAATATGGACAGTTCGCTCGAAGAGGTTTTTACTCAACTGGATCCTGCACAATTCTACAGAGCAAACCGCCAGTACATAGTTTCCCATGATGCCATCAAAGATATCTCTGTATGGTTTGGTAGCAAAGTCTCAATCAATCTGACTGTTCCTGTCCCTGAAAAAATAATCGTGAGCAAAGCCCGCGTAGCCGAGTTTAAAGCATGGTATACTGCTTAATTTTAATTTCATTAAATTAATAACAAAACGTTTTATATAGTAGAGCCAGTTTATGCACACCCGGGAGTAACTATAAAACTCATTAATATCTATCTAAAAGAATGAAGCATATAAGCAGGTTTTAAACTTCTTTCTAAATATCAATACCTTCTGGCAATTATTAATAAGTGTTCACGGAAATCAGACTTTCAATTTAAAAACTCACTTCTAAAATGACTGTCCGAAATCAATTGATAAAATTTTTATACTTCAAATTTATAAGATAAAAGTACAATAATGAATTCAGAAGTACCATTTTTTTCAACATTTCAAAAAATCATAATACTAAAAATATGATGTCTACCTTGCTTAAAAACGATTCTACACATACTGCATTCGTTCAATTGGACATAGAGGCTTGTACTGCATGCTGGAAATGTATAGATACCTGCCCCGAAAAAGTAATTGACAAATCTTTTTTATACATAGCCGATACCCTAATCAATAAACATGTACTTATGTTCAATGCAAGTGAATGTACAGGTTGTCTGAAATGCATAGATTCCTGTAAGTTTGAGGCAATCAGTATAAATGTTTGAATAAAAATACTTTCACAGGATAAATGCTTCATTCATTTGTGGATAAAAAACAACGACTATCTTTGTAAAAAAAAACACCATGAATTTTGAACGTTCCGAATCATTACGATTCAATTATTACGATATTTTTTTCAGCTACTATTTCAATAATGAACGGAGTTGCACGCAAATGATTACTGATCATATGATGGCATATGTATATTCCGGTGAATTGATTTTAGAAGAAGAAAATCAGAAAACGGTGGTTCAAAAGGGTGAATGTGTATTCCTGCGAAGAGATAACCGGGTAAAAATGAACAAACAACCACTGGGAGAAGAGCAGTTCCAGGGAATATTCATGATCTTTAAGCGTAATTTTTTACGTGATTTTTATCAAAACCTGGATAAGAAGGAGCTACCTCTCGAAGCTGAAAAGCACAAGCCGAGTGTAATAAAATTGCCGAAAGCAGCCGATATAGAAAGTTTGTTTCAATCTATGACTCCTTATTTCGATTCGGATAAAGAACCGGCTAAAGAACTGATGCAACTAAAACTTCATGAAGGTGTGTACTCTTTGCTGAATATAGATAAACGATTTTATCCTGCTTTGTTTGACTTTACCGAACCCTGGAAAATAGATATTCTTGATTATATGGAAGAGAATTATATGTTCGACCTCTCGGTAGAAGCAATTGCAGGATTTACCGGACGAAGTCTGGCTTCATTTAAAAGGGACTTTAAAAAGATAAGTCTGCTTCCACCTCAAAAGTGGTTAATGACAAAAAGACTGAAAGTGGCGCATGATAAAATAGGCAGTGAAAATAAGAAAGTCTCTGATGTATACCTGGAGGTTGGGTTTAAAAATTTGTCGCATTTTTCGTCAGCCTATAAAAAACAATACGGTGTGTCACCAAGTAAGTGAAAGTTGAACATCAATAAAAGCAAATCAGGACCACTTGATTGGAAAACCTTTTTAATTAGTGTTATAAAGGTAATAGAAAAGAAAAACGTATGCGAGACAGCTCTAAAATATACTGTGTTTGTTGATAACTGATTCTTTTACTTCATGTTCAATCTTGTTGTTCATGACATATAATTAAATATTACAAAATCAATATAAGATGTCAAATACAAAACTTCCGAAAATTCTGATTACTGGTGCAACCGGACAAGTCGGTGGTCGAACGATCGATTTTCTTTTATCAAACAAAGAAATAGAAATTGTTGCTGCGGTGCGTTCGCAAAAGAAAGCGGCCCCATTAAATGCAAAAGGAATTTCCACAGTCATCCTTGATTTTGATGATGAAAGTACCCATATCCCTGCTTTCGAAGGTATCGATCGGATATTCATGGTCACCGGCTATACTGTTGATATGTTGCGACAAAGTAAAGCATTATTAGATAATGCTAAAAAAGCAGGAATTAAGCATGTTGTACATCTGGGAGCCTGCGGTCGGGATGACACCACCGTTGCACATTGGGCCTGGCATCAATTTGTTGAAAGATATATCGAATGGTGTGGGTTTTCTTTTACGCATTTACGCCCTGAAAACTTTATGCAGAACCTTCTTAGTTATGGTGGTAAAAAGGCTATTGAAAATGGGGTAATCAATGCATATCTTGCCGGTGCCCGCATCAGTTGGGTAGATGTTGATGATGTTGCACTAGTAGCTGCCTTTGCTTTGGCACATCCTGAAATCCATGGCGGTCAAACATACAGACTGGGATATGATGCAATCACTCATACTGAAATGGCTGTATTAATGAGTTCAATCGTTGGTCAGCCCTTCCGTTATGAGCCCCTTACTCCTGAAGTCTTTCTCCAAAACATGAAGAATGCAGGCGCTGAAATGGCTTATATGAACTGTGTTTATGATCACTGGAAACGGTATGCAGCCGGTACCATCCCCGGTGCTGATGATCTGTTTGATAACTTCCCTGAAATCACTGGTAACCAACCAACAAAGTGGATTGATTTTATTGAAAAACATAAAGCAGAGTTAAGTTATTAAATGCCTGCGAGAAGGGATCGGATATAAAAGAACGAATGAAATCCTGAAGAGTTTAGTCTGTTTTGCCTGATTGATATAATTCTTTAAAATTTAAAACACCCGCTTCCTGACAGGATCGGGTGTTTTAGTTATAAACAAGTTAGTTTGCTCCTGTATACCGAATCATTTTTTCGTGTATTGGTCCAAAAATAGTAGCTTTCTGTTTAGCCGTTGATGAAAATCCGGCTGAGTTGCTTACTTTATCAACGGTTGATTTCACCATTTCAGGGGCTGATGGCGCCATTGATCTGAAATTGAATGACCCGTTAAATGTGCCGGTAACAAGTGAACCAATACGGTCGTAAAATGAATATTTCAGATTGTAATATTGATAATCATTGGTTAAATCAACTGTTCCGGAAATAAATCTCTTCCGGGATGTTGCATTGTAGTACCAGGAACCATTTGAAATAAGATTATCTTTATAAAGAAATAAATTCCCCGGAACAATGGTAAATGGTTTGACAACAAAATCATCGAACTGCGGTTTAGTCAGGACTTTGTAAATTCCTGTGGGGATACTGTTTGTATAAAAGTCATATGTGTTAAATTGCACAATAAGTACTTCGCCATCAAGGGAGCTTGAGTTTAAATCAACATTTGCGGTTTCGAGATACAAAATAAAGGTGTTTGAGAGATTCATATTATAGTAATCACCTGCAAAGAATAATTCACCTTTGGTAAATTGAGGGTTTACTACTTCCGGCTTTTCAGTTTTATCGGAAACAGAAACCGGTCCTGAATAAATGAAATGAATAATTTCAGAGGTTTCGGTAGTAAGATCACCTTCAATGTTGTAAGTTGAGCCATTGATACTGACAGTGTATTGTCCGCTTTTTACAAGCGTATATACAACCTGATTGTTCTCTATCTTCACAATGTAGGTTCCATAAGGTATAGAGTTTCCATTTTCTTTATAATAATCTCCTGGAAGAAATATGTTTACACCTTCTGTATTATTTTTATAAGTCCCGGCAGGGAGCGAAGTTATTGATGAAGGGAGAAGCGTTTCGAAATGAATAAACTGCCCTTTCCCCGTGAAAGTTTCGGCTGTTGGATTCAGCTTGAATGTTTCCTGAAAAAAATTCATGATAAATACATTATTATCGCTTGTTTCAATAGCTTTACCGTAATTCGACACCAGAGACTGATTTAATTTTAATAACGTTTGTGTGGAAGTAGTGGAACAGGTTATCTCTTTCGAGCCGGCGTTAATTATTATTCGGGTTGATCCGGATGATAATGCTTTGACAACAACAGATACGCTGAAAGATAATACATCCGGATGAATATCATTTTTTGAAGTGAGTAACGTGGCTGTGACAATGGAATTATCCGAAGCAGTAACAGTCACAGGAACTTTAATCTGGTCGCCAGTATAGCTGACAGTTACTTTTATGGTGTCGGACTGACCAACTTTCAGATTGATATCCTGCTTATTTATTGACAGTTTAGTAGCATCGTCTGTTGTACATGATAAAAAAAAGAAAAGAAATACTGGAATAACAAATATCGATTTTAAGATAGTATTCATTGATAAAAATTGATAAAATAAAATATATGCAAATAAAGAACCTGCAAATATAAGATATTTGCTTAAAATAAATGATGTTTTTTATTTAACTGAATAATTTATAGAAAAATACTTAAATATTCCAGAAGGTTTGATTTAGAATCCTGTTTACTTTTTCATTTTTATGAATTCTCATTTTCGATTTATGACCACTAAGTATTAATTGAGCTATACAGCAAAAATGTTTGAGCCGCAGAGAAAACCATTCTCTGCGGCTTTTGTTTTAATTTTGCAGTGTTGAAAATAGATAAGCATTTAAAACATACAGGAAGAAGAAAAATGGCAAAAAATGTTGTAGTATTATCCGGTAGTCCCAGGCGTGGTGGAAACTCCGACTTGTTATGCGATCGCTTTGCAGAAGGTGCATGTGATGCCGGGAACACAGTTGAAAAGATTTTTATAAGGGATGAAAAGATTAATTATTCTACCAGTTGCGGCATGTGTTTTAATGGTAACAAACCATGTCCACAAAAAGACGACATGGCAGCTATATTGACTAAAATGATTGCTGCTGATGTAATTGTTATGGCGACTCCGGTGTATTTCTATACGATGAATGGACAAATGAAAACACTGATTGACCGCACCTGCGCCCGATATACCGAAATAAACGACAAAGAATTCTACTTTATCATAACTGCTGCCGATGAAAATAAAAAATCACTGGAACGAACATTGGAAGAATTCAGAGGTTTCACCCACTGCCTTGAAAATGCGAAAGAGAAAGGTGTCATTTATGGTACCGATTTGTGGGAAAAAGCCGAAGTCATGAATAAACCCCATATGAAAGCAGCCTATCAGATGTGGTTGGTTCTTTAAAAAAAAGACAAATATTTTTTAAAACAATAAATTATAAACTTGAATATGAATAATTTTATTTTTCACAACCCAACAACTATTTTATTTGGGAAAGATCAATTGAACGGTATCGAAAAACTGATACCTGCAAATGCAAAGGTGTTGATAACTTACGGAGGTGGAAGTGCCAAACGCAGCGGGCTTATCGAAAAGGTCAAAGCCGTACTAGGCAATCGCAAAGTAGTTGAGTTTGCCGGTATTGAACCCAATCCGCATTACGAAACCCTAATGAAAGCCGTTGAAGTAATCCACAACGAGGACATCGATTTTCTGCTGGCGGTTGGTGGCGGTTCAGTTATTGACGGAACCAAGTTTATTTCACTGGCTTCGTTTTTTAAAGGCGACGCTGTTGATTTGCTGAAATATGGTTTTGTTCCGATTACTTCAGATATCGTTGAACACGTTTTGCCAATTGGTGTAGTCCTGACTTTGCCTGCTACCGGCTCGGAAATGAATAACGGAGCTGTTATTAGTTACGAACACGGTAAATATCCGATGATGAGCGACCTGGTTTATCCAAAATTCTCGGTACTGGATCCAGTGTACACATTCACCTTACCTGCCATCCAGGTTGCCAATGGGGTAGTGGATGCATTTGTACATACAGGCGAACAATACATTACTTTCCCGGTTGATGCCAGAGTTCAGGATCGTATGGCTGAAGGAATTATGCAAACATTGATTGAGATTGGAGCAACCACTGTCGCTGAACCTGAAAATTACAATGCCCGTGCCAACCACGTTTGGGCAGCAACCATGGCTTTGAATGGTATTATTGCCGTTGGAGTACCTCAGGATTGGGCTACACACATGATAGGTCATGAACTAACGGCAGCTTTTGGTATTGACCACGGTCAGACACTTGCCATTGTTTACCCGGCACTTTTGACTGAAATGAAAGAACAAAAAAATGCCAAATTGGTACAATACGCCGAACGGGTTTGGAATATAACGACCGGTAGCGAAGATGAAAAAATCGATTTGGCTATCGCAAAAACACGGGAGTTCTTCGAAAGTCTGGGTATTAAAACCCGTTTATCGGAATATGGTGTGAAAGCCGGGCAAATTGCAGACATAGTTGATCAATTGAAAGCTCATGGAATGACCGCCCTTTCGGAAAGCGGAAAAATTACGATTGAAGTAAGCCGGAAGATTCTGGAAAGAGCATTTTGATGTAAGAATTGATCTGATGGCTTCAAGTCATCGGATCAATTCTCAAATGTATTTATTGAGAATAAAAACAAACTCATAATATGACAATCTTATGATAAATAATCCTCTAAGCGTTATAGTAGTTATCGGTGCCGGATCAATTGGTCAGGCAATTGCACGGCGTGTCAGTGCAGGCAAACACATTCTGTTGGCCGATCTACATAAGGAAAATAGCGATGCAGCTGCAAAAGTACTCAGTGATGCAGGCTTTAAAGTGAGCACTGCAACGGTAGATGTATCATCCAGAGAATCGGTTCATGCGCTCGTTGAAACAGCCACCGCTGTTGGCCCTGTCACCGGATTGATACATGCAGCTGGTGTTTCACCTTCGCAAGCATCACCAGCCACCATATTTAAAGTCGATTTATATGGTACAGCCTTGGTGTTGGAAGAATTTGGAACTGTTATTGAAAACGGCGGATCGGGTATAGTGATTGCTTCACAATCAGGACATCGCCTCCCATCATTGACACCCGAAGAAGATAAAGCATTGGCAACTACACCCACCGAAGAATTGCTTCTACTTCCCATCCTTCACTCTGAAGCAGCGGATAGCTCGCTATATGCGTATCAAATATCAAAAAGAGGAAACTCATTGCGGGTAAAAGCAGAGGCAGTGCGTTGGGGAAAACGGGGAGCCCGAATCAATACGATTAGTCCGGGTATTATTATCACACCGCTGGCTAATGAAGAGTTGAGTGGCCCTCGTGGAGATGGTTACCGCCGAATGTTAGAAATTTCGCCTGCCGGAAGAGCCGGAACACCTGATGAAGTAGGTGTTGTTGGCGCTTTGTTGATGGGACAGGACGGTGCATTCATTACAGGTAGTGACTTTCTGATGGATGGTGGTGTTACCTCAGCTTATTGGTACGGAGAACTGGCACCGCAATCGAAATAGTTTAATTAGAGATAACTTCAATTTAATTAAAATAAAATATGAAAGTAATATTAAGTATTACGTTATTAATAGTTTCTGTACTGTTTTCAAAGTCTTTTGCACAAGAAAAGCGCATAGAGACAAAAGGGTTTGCTGTGTTTTCAGGTGAAGGGCAATTTAAACCCTATGAATTTACGCGTCATGCTGTTGGCGACAATGACATTGAAATCAAAACTCTGTATGCCGGCGGCAAATGTTAACCGTAAAATAATAATAACCATGAAAATAAATAAAAATAGCAGTTTTTGGATTTTAATCTTACTGTCTTTGGTTTTCAATTTGAGTGTAACTGCTCAAGATCAAACAGAGGTTGGTCGTATCCCTTCAAAAGGTATGGCTAAGTTTTCCAAAGATGGAAATTTTCAGATCTATAATTTTACACGTCATGCCGTTGGTGATAACGATGTATTAATAGATATTCTTTATGCAGGTATCTGCCACAGTGACATCCATACGGAACGTGACGATTGGTGGAGCGTAAAGTATCCACTTGTTGGCGGGCATGAAATTGCCGGACGAGTTGTTCAAGTAGGAAAAAACGTTACTAAATTCAAAGTCGGTGATTATGCAGGTGTTGGATGTATGGTGAATTCATGTGGAAAGTGTGAATATTGTAAAAGAGGGGAAGAACAATATTGTTTAAAAGGCAATGTTGGAACCTATGCATCACCCGATTATTTCCATAATAACGAACTTACACAGGGAGGTTATTCCAACATCATTGTTCTCTCTGAAAACTTTGCCATAAAAATACCGAAGAACGCAGATTTGAAAAAGGTAGCGCCGTTACTTTGTGCAGGTATTACTACTTATTCACCTATTCATTTTACTCATGTGAAAAAGGGTGATATAATAGCTGTTGCCGGTTTTGGTGGATTAGGACATATGGCAGTACAATATGCAGTTGCTCTGGGTGCAAAAGTCACTGTGTTCGACATAACGGACGATAAGCGTCAGGATGCTCTGGCTATGGGAGCTGTGAAATATGTAAACGTGAAAAATCCGGATGAACTGAAGGGGTTGGATAATACTTATCGTGTCATATTAAGTACAATACCTACTAAATATGACCTTTCTATGTATTTAAAAATGCTGAAAGTAGATGGGGATATGGTCGTAATTGGTCTGCCTGCATTCTCAAATAGTCCAAGTATAGACGTTACCAATTTGGTTATGGCAGGTCGTCGTAAGTTATATGGTACACAAATTGGCGGTATCCGTGAAACGCAAGAGATGTTGGATTATTCTGTTGCTCACAACATTTATCCAAAAGTTGAAATCATAACCGCTGACAAAATAGATGAAGCTTATCAGAAAGTCATGGCAGGCGAAGTGCGATACAGATATGTGATTGATATGAGTTCTTTTAAGTAATTTATATCATTACGAAACAAAAAAATGAGTATGTAGAAATAAAACAGTTGAGAATATGAAAAATTTAATAACAATTTTAACGATTGTTTCAATATTATTCTTAAGCCTAAACAATCAAATAAATGCACAGGATATGAAAGAGCAAATTCCTAAAATCAGTAATTTCCCGGTGGGAGATAAACTTCCCGAAATGTATTCCAACTACTTTATCGGTCAGGCTTATTTAGCTCCATTGACAAAGAACAAAGATTTAAATTGTCCGATATCGAATGTAACCTTTGAACCGGGTTGCCGGAATAACTGGCATAGCCATGCAGGTGGTCAAATCCTTGTTGCGGTAGGAGGAAAAGGATACTATCAGGCAAAAGGCGAACCTTCACGTTTACTCTTACCGGGCGATGTGGTTGAGATTCCTGCGAATGTTGTTCACTGGCATGGAGCTGCTCCCGATAGTTGGTTTTCCCATTTGGCGATTGAAACAAATCCTCAGAACAGCAAAAATACATGGTTAGAGCCTGTGGATGACGAACAGTATAAAAAAGCAACTGCCTCATCACATAGTAAGGCGATCAATCTGACTAAAGCGGCCATTATAAATCACGAAGAATTATGGCCCGGTTATGAATCAAAAGTAGCTCAAACTGACCCTGAATTGATACAGGTGTTCGATAATTTTGCGTTTGATGATGTGATTAGATCTGGAAACCTGGATACCAAAACCCGGGTAATGATGATTCTGGGATCGACTATAGCAAGTCAGGCCCAATCCGAATATAAAATGATGATGAATGCAGCTCTCAATGTAGGTGTTACTCCCGTTGAAATAAAGGAAATACTGTATCAATCGGTACCATATGTGGGAATATCGAAAGTAATTGACTTTATCTCCCTGACCAACGAAATATTGACAGGACGGGGCATTCAGCTTCCCCTCGAAGGACAATCCACCACTACACCCGAAACCCGTATGGAAAAAGGTCTGGCGTTGCAAAAAGAGATATTCGGTGAAATGATCGACAAAATGTATGAATCTTCACCTAAAAATCAACTCCATATCCAACAGTATTTATCGGCTAATTGCTTTGGCGATTATTATACCCGCAATGGATTGGATGTGAAAACCCGCGAACTGTTGACTTATTCGATGCTAATCAGTATGGGTGGGACGGAATCGCAGGTAAAGGGTCATATTGTTGGCAATTTGAAGGTGGGGAACAATAAAGAAACACTGTTGAGTGTCACCACACAACTATTGCCGTACATTGGTTATCCAAGGACTCTTAACGCAATAAAATGTCTAAACGAAATAATCCCTGAATAAAATGAAAACAAAAATCATCTTTATTACATTACTGACAATATTTATGTCAAACATTCAATTGCAGTCACAGACAAAAGGAAAGAAAATTCTGGTGGCCTATTTCTCCCACAGTGGTAATACGCGCTCCATTGCTTATGAT
>Ga0302215_10001312_pt1 | contig 17887 bp, 13 predicted proteins | sample II_Fen_N3_1_FD_194580 | JGI IMG/M metagenome (GOLD analysis project Ga0302215, IMG submission 194580) | Peat permafrost microbial communities from Stordalen Mire near Abisko, Sweden - II_Fen_N3_1 | ecosystem: Environmental > Terrestrial > Soil > Wetlands > Permafrost | place: Sweden: Abisko...
CAGCGCAAGATTTACTGGTGTTGGAACAGGGTCGGCTCCTCCATCTTCTACTTCAACTTCGGCTGTAGCATTGGTTGTAAGGTTCAGCCAATTAATGCGAATTGCAGCCCCTTGTATGGCCGCCAATCTGATTTTCTGTTTTCCTGCATTTAAATTAACTGTATATTTTTTTGTAGCCCAATTCGTTGCTTTTGCCAGCGGCGAAAGAGTTATTGTGCTTGAAGTTGTGCCATTTACCTGAACTGCCACACTTGCTTCCACCATACTCGAGTATCTTAAAAACAAATTATAATTCCCCGATGCAGGAACATCGACATTATATTCAAGATAATCATCAGTGCTGAAATCGTATACATTGATAATACCCGTTATATCCTTTGTTTCTTCCAAATGAATGCCTTTCATACGGATATAATGATTCGCCGGAATGCGCGATAAGGTGTTGTGATAAAAGTTATCATCATAGGAAGACATATTATTGAAGATTTTTCCATTTTCGGTCAATACACCGTTGTTACCATTCAATAATTGCATCCATGGAAAAGCAGGAATGGAATTGTTTTCCCCTGTCTTTGCCATAAACCAGGCATAACGCGCTACCATTGGTTCAGTTTCCAGAAAGTCAAATGTGTCCACCAGATACTCTTTTTGAATAAGTTTCATTGGATCGGCAGCTGTACCGCTTCTATCGTCCCACGAACAAAATTCGGTTAACCAGATTGGCTTGTTGTAATAACCAATGTATTCCTTTACATATCCAATAAGCGAGCTACTCCAACCCATGTAACAATGAATTGCAATTCCATCCACATCATTAATAGAAACACCTGGCTGAGCAAAAAAAGCATCCAACCATTTTTTTGGAGTACTCCATTCAGCCCAACCACTGTAATTCAATGCGGGCGAAATCAACTTTATGTTCAATTCAGCTGCCAAGGCTTTTAACTCCGGCCATTTGGCAGCAGCTTGTGCAGGAGTCAGATTGGCCTGACTTTGAAAGTTAGGTTCGTTGAAAGTAAGCAAGTACTTACATTTTGGGTGAGCTTTCACATATTGGCGAATAGCATCGGCATTGAAATTTCCGCCCCAGGTCATTGGACAATATTCAATATTCCGGTCATCTGAAGCCTGTGTACCTACTGTGGATGGATTAGTTCCCCAATCGTAAAACCATGACAAGCCGGTTTTCAATCCTTCCAGGTCGGAAGTCGTTAAATTGGACATACATGCACCTCGCTTTAAACTCTTTGTTTGTGCATTTAAAAATGATATGCTACAAGCGCATATCAAAACTAAGATTAATTTATTTCTCATTTCTAAACTGGCTTTTTCAAAGCAATAGCTTTTATTTAATTATTTCATAGAATTATAAGGTTTAAAAAACAAGGATTTGCAATCAGTCTATCATTTCTTGTTTTGGACAAAAAGTAAAAAAACGGATTACAAATCCTTGCTTATAAATCGGGAACGTATAAAATCCGTTCCTTTTGAGATTATTCTTTTACAAATTTAATCATTTGGTTATCTACTGAAAGCAAATACACTCCTCTGTTCAATTCAGATATATCTACCTTGTTAGCAGTTTGTTGCACACTAACAATTTTCCCTAACACATCAACAACCCGAACAATTTTCATTCCATTAATACCATTGATATACAGCTCATTGTTTGCAGGAACAGGATATAAACTGATTCCTTTTACTTGCACATCTTTGACTCCTGATGACAATTCTTCGCCACAAATAACTATATCAGAAATTTCGATATCTGTGCTGGCAGGACTTGGTCCAAAATCGAACAAAATCTGGAAAATCTGCGTAAGACCAGTAGGAACAATGCTTGGTATTTCAAATACGGTACCATCTGGCGATGACAGATTTTGTCGGGCAACAAGTTCTATAAACTTATTATCGTCGTTATCGAATACTTTGGATGTAATCGAAGTGCTTTTCGATGTTTTAACTTTGGCTTTCAGTCTGTATGACGCTCCGGTTTTAAGTTGAATCGGAGTTGTTGGAACTAAGCGGAATTGAGCCTGCCAGTTTCCAGCTGTAGCTGTTCCCAAATGAATGCTTACAACATTATCAGTAATATTAAATGTATAATCAGTACTTGGAACCCATCCCGGTGCAAAATAAGGGGCTGTAGTAGCTGTAGTGGCATCAGGTTTTGTAAAAGTAATCTGATCCGAACCTTTCACTAATGGGTGTGTTTGTAGCAAATTACATATAAACGGTGTCTGAAAATTCCATGTATACGTATCAGATACCGGAGAATCGAGAATTACATCGCCATCGCCAACAGCTTTTACTTTCACATAATATGTTCCATAAGAATTAGTTCCCATGTTTACAACCGAACCAATTACAAAGTTAGGAATTGTTACCAAAGCATTTGCATCAGCTGCATTTTGATAAACAGTAACTGTATAACTCAATGCACTTGTAACTGCGCCAAACGACAGTTTGTTTTCGGTATCAATGCTCAGACCAACTGGTTTTGCTAAAGCTGCAACCAAATTCCAATTAACTGATTCAGACAAACCTGAACTCAAATAAGTTGCAGCGTCACCAATGGCTTGCACTTTCACTTTAAGGTGTCCCGGAACCGAGTAGGAAATAACACTTCCCGATGTAAAAAGATCTTGGGTATAAACAGAAGCGCCAGTTGCATCATAAACATACACTTTATAACTTACTGCATTGGCAACCACATCAAAAGAAAGTTTATTGTCTGCAGACATTGAAAGATTTACGGGTGCAGATAAAACAGCAGCTGGTCCCGAACAATTACTTCCATAAATATAAGGAGTTGAGAAAGTAAGTGTTGGATAAAGATCGTCCAATGCAGTCAAATCTGTATTCAGAGGTAATACACGATATTCAACTTTTCCGCTAAAAGTAATTTTTAAACCCGGTAATAAAACAATACCTGGTTTTGCTTTAAATGTTTGAGTTAAACCTGCATTGTCGCCAACTTTATCCAGCAAAAGTGCAGCTGAAACACCTTCAATTTTAAAACCATTTATATCCATACCACCGGCTCTGAATGCCGTTGTTGCAGGTGTAATCTTTCCTTCTATGCTGATAACTATTTGTCCTTGAGCATCGGTTGTCCATGTCCAATAAGCAGCATCTTCATCTGTAGCAACAGCGTTACCGCCACCACTTGGATCTAATTCCCAATGGCAATATGCAGAAACAGGTAAAGTTGCTGGAGCCTGATAATTAACTGTCCAGGCTATAGCTGCAGAAGGATTTGAATCTGTATAACCCGATGAAGCAATACCGGGAACAGCCACTACGCGTACAGAGAAATTTCCGGGAAGTGTAAAGTTCAGTTTATCGCCGCTTGCAACTGGAATTTGGGAGTAAATAGGCGTTTCACCTAAATAAACGAAAGCATTATATGTCGCAGCATTTTCTACAGCATCAAAAGTCAGATTACCTGATGCACTTACAGCCACATTTGTTGGTGCAGCCAATTTTGTCAATACAACATTTGCACAGTTTGTTTTATAAGTGTATGTAAAATCACCATTCGGATATAAATTTGGATTAGGAGCAACGCCACCTGCTGTTAAATAAGCAACCACACCATTATATCGCATAGTCATACCATCAGGAATTGTGATTCCGCTTTTAGGAGTAATGGTTGCAACATTAGCTGTATACGTAATATCCACAAAACTACTTCCTAGTAATGCCAATGGACCAAAAGTGAGATTTGCGGAATTAAGAGAACCAGCCCTGAATGAAGGTTGATTACCTCCAACCCCTTCAAGCGTAACTTTCATGCTGCCATCAACTAATGTTTCCCATGTAACGAAAACAGCATCAGTTGTAGTTGCTGTACCAGTAGTTGGTAGCCAGTATTTATGGCAAAACTCCGAATTGCCAAGTGCTGGCGGTGCTCCGGCAACTGTCCATGGAATTGCCTGAGAATAACCGGAATTCAGATGCAAATTGTTGTCGCCTATTGAACGCACTTTGACAGTATAAGTTCCGGGTGAAGTATAGTTCAAAACACTACCCGAAGTGAAATTTGGTTGCTCATACACTGGTATACTTCCTGAAAATACAACTGCTGTATGGCTTGTTGCTGCTGCATCACCTGTAAAAGTTAAATGAGCTGTAGCATCCATAGCCAAACCGCTTGGAGCAGTTAGAGTTGTAGGTTGAATACTACAAGTACCTCCATAAGTATAAGAAATAGTAATGCCTGTATAAGCATTATTATTTGAAGGCGTCTCCCATTCCATTGTCTGTGTACTTGCCACAATGTCGCCCGGGCTCATCATTCCGGCTACAGGGGTGAAGATGATTTTGGTCTTGTTTGCATTGTGATTTTCGGTTGTTCCAGTAATGGTTGTTCGAGTAAAATACTTGTTAGCAGTATTCGCGTTACCGTTTACTGTAAAAAGCAAAATGCGGGCATTGCTCCAACCCGTATTTCTGAAGGCAGTATAAGCAGTCGCTGTTTCTATAGCCGGATCAAAGGGAAAAATAGAGAAGATAATTTGTCCCTGACTGTTTGTTTCGACCGATAAAAATGCTCGAGTAGCTCCGGTACCTATCAAGGCACGGCAATATTCAGAATCAGCTCGGACAGTAAAACTTGCCGAAGCCAACACTAAGGCTACGAAAAGCATAATAAAACTCTTCCAAATTTGTGATTTTTTTGTTTTCATAATAATAATAAAAGTGTTAACTGTGATTTTCTATATAGATTTTTCATATCATTTTCATTTTAAACTCTATCTATCTCATTATTAAAGTTATGGAATAATTTAACTGAGTTTTATTTCATTATTTTTACTGTCTTAATGATTCCTTTTTTGTTGCTGACAGTTACTAAATACATACCCTTTTCAAACGATTCCATGCTTATTGGACTAACACCAGTCTGGTTGTAAAGCTTTTTGCCTGTCATATCCGAAATTTCAACTTTCACATCGGCTTCCTTTGTATTGATTCTCAGTTGATTTATAACAGGATTCGGATACACATAAACAGGGTTATTTTCAACCAAGTTTACAGATGTTGCTCCTTGAGCCGGTCGTTCCCATGCCAATGGATCTTTGGTTCCTGCATAATCAACAATATAAAAACGCGAACCTGCACCATTAACATAATAAGTGCTTTGTATTTGACCGTTAATAACAGACATGAAACCGCCCATATTATCAGTAGAAATCCGCACGTCACAGGCATTATGCACCTTAACTCCTTTTGAATCTGGGATTTCGATTGAATTTGCTACTGCTATTTTAGCTCCAAGAGTGTTGATAAATACATCATACATTCCCAACATGCTCGCTTCGTTATAATTGACATTATCAGCAACTTTATAAGCTGCGTAACCCTTCACTGTTCCGTCATGACTCATATAATCGTTTTGATTAGTCACATCGTAAGGCGTTTCGTTCTGTAAAAAATACAAACGTCCTTTTTCTCCATTCCAAAGGGCACCATATTGCTGGAAATGTTCGTCGAACAAACCATAAATAGTTACAAAATTCCCATTGACAACCAACCCGTTTTTCGCTGTATTTTTAAACCAACCAACACCTTGTCCATGGTCAGCTCTCCAAATCCAGAAATGGTCACCAATAACATCTGAACTATTAATTTCCAGAGCTATATCTACATTCACATTCGTAGTTACAAAACCGCCTACACGAAAAAATAAGTCTGCTAATAAAGTTGGGTTTGCGCTGTGATCATTTGTTTCACCTTTAGTGCCCACTTGAACTAAGGTTCTTGAACTGTAATGTGCATCTAAGAGTAAACTTGCAACTGTTACACCGTCTACATCACCAATAATAATGGCTGAAGAAGAATTTGTTGCAGCCGGAATAAGCGTAGCATAACCGGTTCCTAAAATTATTGTATTTGGTCTGTTTACTAAAAGAGGTTCAGATAATTCATACATACCCGGAGTAATAAACAGGTTTTTACCTGCTGCCAATTGTTCATTCATCGTTGTTGCAGTGGTTCCGGGTTTGACAACATAGAAATCATTTAACAGATCAAAAGTATCTCCCGCACCCATATTAGTAGGTTTCCACGAAGTTCCTTTTGAATCTATTCTTATAGCCGGTCTGAAAACTTTGTAGCGACCATCATCGCCTATAAAAAGAAAAGGTTTTTCACGAATGATAGGAGTTTTGTCTACACGGCTTACATTGTTCCATGCTCCACCACTTGTCGTCCAGTTATCACTAACGTTAGCCATATTGACACTTGCTCCGAATTCCATTCCCTGATAACAGAGATTCCATCCACCGGCGCTGTAATCTTGCGAACCCAATTCAACATAAGAGTTTCTGAAATACCATTGTTGTTGCGACCAAGAACCTGCACGGTCCTTAAAATAACTGTCACCGGTAAATCCTCCACTACACCAACCGTTATACCACCATTGATAGTGGGCTCTTCGTTCGGAATTGATACGTCTCAATGGTGCTGCCTGAGATACTGCCCATTGAAACCAAGTATTCATATCACTACTTATTGAAGTACCTGCAACAGTGAAATTTTCAGCAGAACGCCAAAAAGTACATGTCGCATTATTATTTGGTAATGGAGCCGGAGTATATACATTCGATATTCTAACATCATTTGGCACTTTTCCCAAACCGCCAATATGAGTGTAATAAGCTATATTAAACAATCCTGCAGCAGTATAATCTCCGGGCTTGAAATAAAAAGCATACCTTTTAGAACTAAATTCATCGTGTAGCATTGCATCATGAATCGTATTAATCGTTGTGCGAATCGTAGTCATATTATCAGTAGGACTGAAAATATACACATTAGGTCCAAACAAATCCGGGTTGGTAAAAGACTGCGAATTTAAATTACCTGTATAACAAACAGCAATAAATGCAAGTAAAAGGAGTTTAATGTTTTTCATTATTTTTTAATCCGTTAAATGAGTGTTGTTTTCTTCTTCTATTTATAATTATTATTATATGATGCAAATATAGTTCTATAATACATTTAAATTCTAATTTTTTTATACACAAAAACTCAGCCGACCATCATAGGGTACTCAACATTTCCACAACACAAGACCACTTAATCGTATGTCTATTAATGTTTTATGAGTTTTTATGTTGCACAACATATTTCAACAGTGGTTTAAACACCGTAAAAAGTAATAAAAATCGACTGATTTTACAAAATAATGCAGGAAATTAATCTAGATTGGATCTACATCCAGACTTACCATTATAGATTTGAACTGTGGATCAGCAATAACCTGATTGGTTACCTTACGGAGGATGTCTTTTGCCTTTTCTGCAGAAGCATCTACTTCAATTTTGAGAAGGATGTGTTTGATGTACAAATTCTGAATACGGGAAACTATCGGAACATTAGGTCCGAGAACACGCTCGCCAAATACGGCATGAAGGTTTTTTGCCATTCGACTGGCAGCCTGATTCAACACAGTGGAATTGCGGTGGCGCAATACAATCTGGATTAGACGAAAATACGGCGGATATCTGAAAAGTTTTCGTTCATCGCACTGGGTTGCGAACATAGCTTTAAAATCATTGCGAATAACCTGCCCGATGATTGGATGTTCGGGTGAAGTGGTTTGAAGAATCACCGTTCCGCGTTTATTTTTTCTTCCTGCTCGGCCACTCACTTGTGCCATTAATTGGTAAGCGCGTTCATGTGCTCTGAAATCAGGGAAATTGAGCATGTTATCGGCATTGAGAATTCCAACCAGACTGACACATTCAAAGTCCAGTCCTTTGGTCACCATTTGCGTGCCTATAAGAATGTCCACTTTCAGTTGCTCGAAATCGGAAAGGATTTTGTCATACGATTTTTTGGAACGGGTGGTGTCTAAATCCATGCGTGAAACACGGGCATCAGGAAATATAAGTTTTATTTCGTCTTCAATTTTTTCAGTTCCAAAGCCTTTGGTTGACAAACTGCCCGGCGTTCCACACATAGGACAGGTATTTAATATCGGTTCGGTATATCCGCAATAATGGCAAGTCAATGTGTTGAAAACCTTGTGAACTGTAAGGCTCACATCACAGTTTTTACAATGCGGAACGAACCCACACACTTTACATTCGATATATGGTGCATATCCGCGACGATTCTGGAAAAGAATTACCTGTTCATGATTTGCCAGTGCTTTGCCTATTTTTTCAATCAACAAATCGGAGAAATGGCTTTCCATTTGCTTTTTGCGGTAAGCTTCTTTGGTGTCAACAACCAGAATTTCGGGCATGGCCATTTCTTCGTACCGTTGATTTATTTCCACCAAACCATATTTACCATTTATTGCATTTTGATACGTTTCAATGGCCGGTGTTGCAGTTCCAAGAAGCGTTTTGGCACCGTGCATCGAAGCCAGAACCACCGCGGCATTGCGGGCATGATAGCGCGGTGCAGGATCGTATTGTTTGTAGCTTGACTCGTGTTCTTCGTCAACAATAACAAGTCCCAACTGGCGAAACGGGAGGAAAATAGAGGAACGAACGCCAATAATCACATCGTAGGTTTTATCATTCAGAACATTATTCCAAATTTCAACGCGTTCAGCATCGGAGAATTTGGAGTGATACACACCGAGGCGTTTGCCAAAAACCCGTTTCAGACGGGTAGTGAGTTGTGTAGTTAATGCAATTTCAGGTACAAGATAAAGCACCTGTTTTCCTTCGGCGAGCACTTTATTTATCAGATGAATGTACATTTCCGTTTTGCCGCTTGAAGTAACACCGTGCAATAACACTACCTGCTTTTCGATAAATTGTTTTTCAATTTCACTCAGGGCGGTTTGCTGAAATTCGTTGAGTGGCGAAACTTCCGAGGTTTGAATTTCGGAAACATCCAGACGCCCGATTTCTTTTAAATAAGTTTCCAGTACGTCGCGTTCTATCAATCCGTTCAGCACGGCAGCCGAAGCACCTGACTTTTCCAGCAAATCCTTTTTGGAAACTTCCCGTTGTTTAGACGGAATGAGGCATTTGGATAAATCGATATACATCATCAGCACATCGAGTTGTTTTTTAGCACGGCTCAGATCGTCGAAAATATTTCGGAGATTGTCCTCCTTCTTTGCATTTTCAGTAAGGCGGACAAATGTATCGGTTTTGGGACGGAACTTCTGACGTAATTCTTCGCTGATTTCCACTGCACCTTTATCCATTAAATGTTTGAGTGTGGCCATTACATTACGCAGTTCGGTGACTTTTGTTAGCTCCACCACTTTGATGGGTTTTCCGTCGGAGAGTGCATCCAGAATTTTCGATTCACGCTCACTCAGCACACTTTCGGCTTCATAATCGGGATTGATACATACCTGCGTTTCGCTTTCGAGCTTTAATCCCGCCGGAACCGCCGCCTGATACACTTCACCCAAATGTGCCTGATAATAGGTGGAAATCCATTGCCAAAACTTCAACTGCGGATGACGGAGAATCGGTTCGTTGTCCAATAAATAAACAATATCCTTCGCTTCGTACACGGTGGGCATGACCGAATGCACCAGCGAAACAATGGCCGTGTACATTTTCTTTTTGCCAAACGGAACAATCACCCGCATACCAATGCGCACCGCATCCGCCCATTCTTCGGGCACGGAATAAGTAAAAGTGTTTGCCAAAGGCAACGGAAGTATGACGTCGACGTATTTCATTTGTTTCACAAAGGTAACAAAGAATTGAGAAATGACAATTAGTTAACGATGGAAAGAAGAGGAATGTTGAGAGAACGAAGAAGATTAATGGAAAATGAGAAAATTAAGTATATTTGCAGTTAGTATGTTTTACAAAATCAACTTTTTAAATTTATTGAAATGAAAAATGCACTCTTTATTATCTTTATTCTGTTTATCTGCGCATTCAAACCAGCCGACCAAACTTCTTTTATTGACTATGCTTTTGAAAGAGGAAACAATATTTATTATCATATATATAATGTCAATAAACTAATTGAGATAAAAGAGGCAAGAGATCCTAATTTATCTCCGGATGGATTAAAACTCGCATTTAAAAAAAACGTTAGCAAGAAAACTGAAAATTTTTCTCAAATCAAAATTTTCTATTTTAAATCAGATAGTACATATACAATTAATATCAAAAGCTCTATCAATGGGTCTCCTAAATGGAGTCCTGATGGTTCTGTATTAGGATTTACTACCCAGTCTAGTGGAGAACTAAGTTTATCAACTTATGATTCAACCGCTACAGTAAAGAGTACAAAACCTGCAATTAAAAGCGATGGTATTGTTGATTTTTATTGGTTGGACGATGGTAAGTCTTATTCAGTAAATGATTTTGATTCATTATGGGTACTTGATAATTACGGGAAAGTTAAGCAATCATTTGAAATGTATAAAATAACCAAGGGCAAATGGTTTGTTCTTCCAACAACAATGTTTATGACACAAAATGATTTTTATTTTGGAGCATACAATGATAAGGCCAAACATAAATTATTCGTTGATGGACCTGCTGCTATTTACAAATATACATTCTTGAAGGATAAACTTGTAAAACTAACGAATAATGAAATCTTATGTATGTCTATTTTCATCAAACAAGGAAATTCAATTTATGTAAGTGCCTGGTCTAATACAAAATGTAGAAGTCATTGCATTTATAAAGTCGACAATAAAGGCACACGTATAGTGCTTAAAGATGCTATGAATTTGACCTTAGCTAGACATAATAGCTTAGAAAGACTTTGATTTTCTTTCGTTTGATACATTATTCTTTTAATCCACTCCATTATTTCTTCTATCCAATCTACTATTTAATATATCCGTATATAGAAATAATATATCCGGTGTATTATTTTATTTATCCATTAGAATAAATTACTAATCCAATGGAATAATTATATATTCCAATTGGATTATATAAACATTTCTCCGGATATATTGTTTCTATATATGAACTAATAATTTAATACCATGGATAATACAGAACTACTTGTAGAAAAAGCAAAAAAAACTAAGAAAAAAGAATATATATCCTTAGCCGATTGGTTTGTACGAATGGATCTTGCATTTAATAATGCTTCACTCCCAACAATCTATCCGTATTTATTAACTGTGGGGTACGATGAAGCTAAACTGGAGAGTTATAGGAGCAAACTCACTCAACTGAAGAGCCTTGATCAGGAGCATACTAAAACCCGTGCCGATAAATTCGAATCCACTGAAGCATTGAACGAAAAACGCAGGGAAATAAACCCGTTGTACCTGCAGCACCGGTCTTTACTCAAAGTTTTGCTGGGTGGGAACACCCTGGCAAGCGTTTCGATGAAGCTCAGCGGGAAACGGAAAAAATCGTACAGCGAATGGTTTCAGGATGTGAGCAGTTTTTATACACAACTGTCACAAACCCCCGAACTGGCGGCACATGCCACAAGCGTGGGAATAACTCCGGCTGTGGTGGAGGCGCAAAAACAACTGCTGACCGAACTTCAGACGCTGAAAGAAACCCAGCGAAAGAAAACAGCTGATGCACGCACGGCTACCGAAACGCGCAACAGGGCTTTCGACGAATTGCGCCAACTCTACGCCGAATACATAAAATATGCACGCATTTTGCTGGCCGGCAATCCAATGCTCAAAGCAATCGGGATAACTGAAAAAGGAAAATAGACTTCCCATTTCCCCGAAAAGCATTACCTTTGAGGCTTTAAAACAATCAAACAAATAATGCAACTCTACCTCGCCCCGCTTCAGGGTCTTACCGACTGGATTTTCCGCGAATCATTCGCCCAATATATCGGCAGTTTCGACAAAACCTTTACGCCTTTCGTGCGGGTGCAAAACGGGGATTTTTACCGCCCGAGCCAGTGTAACGATTTGTTGCCCGAACATAATACGTTTCAAAAAACCGTTCCGCAGTTTCTGGGAAAGGATGCTGAATCGTTCAAACGGTTTGAAGCATTGTGTATAGAACAGAATTATACCGAAGCAAATATCAATATGGGCTGCCCGTACCCTATGGTTACCGGAAAGGGAATGGGTGCCGGATTGTTGGCGCATCCTATGGAAATAAACAACCTACTGAATGGGATTTTTGCGGATACGAAACTGAAAATCTCTGTCAAGTGTCGCGTTGGGCTACAAAATGTGAATGAATTCGAAGAATTGATTCCTATTTTCAATGCCTTTCCGTTGGAAGAAATCATTCTTCATCCGCGCATTGGCAAGCAACAGTATAAAGGTGAAGCCGACGTGGAAGCTTTTGCACGCTACGCACTGCAGCTCAATCATCCGGTTTGTTATAACGGCGATATCCTGACGGTGGCCGATGTGGAAAAGATTCAGAAACTGGTTTCGCAAGTCGACCGGTTTATGATAGGGCGCGGCATCCTTAAAAATCCATTTCTGTTGGCAGAAATCCGGAATGAAAAATTAAATGCGGGTCAAAAAGCCGACATGCTGCGTAAGTTTCACGGTGCTATTATTGAACATTGCCGCCAAAAATATTCTGGCGACCTGCACATGCTCAAACGGCTCGAAGAATTGTGGGAATATCACGCCGAAGCATTTGAAAACGGCCGCAAGATTTTCAAACAAGTAAAGAAATGCAAGAATTTAGGGCAATACGAAGCGGTGGTTTTTCAGGCTATCAATGATATGGAATAAATGACATTCAATATCGCGAACTTGCCTGCGGCAGGCAGGGCAAATAACGCCGAAGGCAACTAACATTTATGTTGGCATCCTTCCAAATGATCGTTCACCATGCCGGCTGCCTGCATAAAAGCGTAACAAATTGTGGAACCCACGAATTTGAAACCGCGTTTCAGTAAATCTTTGCTCATGGCATCCGATTCGGGCGACTTTGCAGGAATTTCGGCATTCATCGTCGGATGATTCATGAGGGTTTTTCCGCCGGTAAACTGCCAGATATACTTATCGAACGATCCAAATTCAGCCTGAATCTGCAGATAACCTTTCGCATTCAAAACTGTTGCCCGGATCTTGGCTTGATTTCGGATAATGGACGCATCCTGCATCAATTCCTGAATCTTATCCTCATCGTATAAAGCAATCTTTTCCACTTCAAAATTATCAAACGCCCGGCGAAAGTTTTCGCGTTTGTAAAGGATGGTTCGCCAGCTTAAGCCCGCCTGAAAAGCATCCATCACCATAAATTCAAACAATTTCCGGTCATCGTGAAGGGGTTTTCCCCATTCTTCGTCGTGATAAGCACGCATTAGGGCATCGTTGCCCGGCCAGTTGCAATCGGTTGATTTTTCCATATTTCTATATCGGATATTAAAATTAGTGTTTCTTTGAACGCTTATCGGTTGGAATTGTTGTAATTTTGTATTGCGAAATTAAAAGATTAAAATGAATCCAGCTAATATTATTGATAAATATTATCTTTCGGGAAGTGAAATACATTATATTTTACAGAAACACAGCGAGCAGGTAAGAAATAAAGCATTGGAAATTGCCATGAAACATCCCGAATTAAATCTGGATATTCAATTTGTGGCAGAAGCGGCCATGTTGCATGATATCGGGATTTTCAAATGCAATGCTCCGCGGATTCATTGTCATGGTTCGCACGAATATATTGAACATGGATATTTAGGTGCCGAAATCATGCGTCAGGAAGGTTTTCCGCGCCACGCACTGGTTTGCGAGCGTCATACCGGAGTTGGATTGAGCTTGGAAATGATTCAGGAAAAAAACCTTCCGCTTCCACATCGCGATATGTTACCGGTAACTCTGGAAGAACAACTGGTTTGTTATGCCGATAAATTCTACTCAAAGACCCAACTGGATGAAGAGCATTCACTGGAGCGAATAAGAACTTACCTGAAGCGTTACGGCGAATCGGAAGTCAGAAGATTTAATGAATGGCACGAGCTATTTGAAGGAAGCCATTAATAGAACTTATGTGAGAAACCCACGCTCAGCAATTGTTTAAATTGAAGGTTGGCATGTTGTCCCTGTGCCAAAATAACCGTGTTATCATATCTTGGATTGAACGAAATTCGCGTAGACATAAAGCGGTTAATCGTCATGTTGGCTACTACTTCCCAATCAATTTCCACTTTCTGATAGTTGGTGTAAAACGACAACTTCGAGTCGAGCTGAATTTCTTTAGTTATCGGATAACAAAGAGTAGCTTTGAACGAACTACCCATTTCACTCAAATAATTTTCACCTGTTTTCACGCCAAAAAGATTTGGATCGACACTTGTGTTGTTCACATAAATAAATTTGTATGAAATTGGTGAGAGCATTAATGAAAACATTTTCTTGTATTTATAGTCCAGCCCGACGCCGACATTCAATCGAACAGGCGTCAAAAAAGAAGTTTTTCTAATCATAGAATTCACCCCGTTATAACTATCAAAAAATTGAGTTAAAAAATCGACTGAGCCGCTGTAGAAAAAATTCCCACCGGCTTTTATGCCTAATTTACTATTAATTTTCAATACATCATCATTCGTGCTTAACCAATGAATTGTATCTCCGGCAACAGAGTTGAAGCCCATGCGCCATTCTGCAGAATTATCCCACTGAATGCATTTTTTGTCATCATACGTAAGTTGTCCTGACAGGATTCCTAAGACTGCAAAATTGCTATAACCTCCCTGATACCAATTTTTTGAAATTGCACTTTCAGAAAACTGAGCCATTGAAGATGCTTTATATTGCCATGGACCTAATTTTTCTCTTCGGTAAAATATTCTTCTGTTTCGGTAATTAACTGAGCGGTTTTCATCTACAAACTGAACATTTTCAAGTGGCTTTTCCGGTATAAAATAGTTTTTATAACCTTTTGGATCCGGCAACTGATCAAAAGTCATAATATACAGGTTGGCTTTATTGCGAGTAATTTCAGTCCGGGCATCAGTCCGTAAATCCGTAATTAAGTCATCGTCATTCCTTTTTATTACAGGATTAATCAATGAATCATTAAGTATTGTGGCTGGCTTTCCATAATACAGTTGTTTGAAATCCGGATTAAAAGTCCAGTTGGTTTTTGGGGGAAGACCCATAAAAACTAAATCAATAAAGAAAGGATTGGCTTTTAAAAGTAAAGTGTCAATTTTTAACGGAGCTAAATGGGCAGGTAAGGTAAATACAGCTGATTTGTAAACCGCGGTTTCAAGTTCAGCTTTTTGCTGTATATTATCACTCGATTCTGAAGCTTTTGTTTCCTGAACTTGTGGAAAATCAAGCCTCGGTGCTGAATGTTTCCTTTTATGTGTGTTTTCGGTTTTGAAGATTAGCGAATTCATTAAACTGTCCGGGTCGATTGCTTTTTGATTCTCTGTTTTGGTTGTATCATCTACAATAACATATTGATTAGCACTAATCTGAATAACAAACAAAAGAAAAACAACCGTTATAAATCCTTTAAACTTCATATTCTATACCTTAAACATTAACACCTGTCAGAATTCTGACAAACAAAATGATTTCAATAATTTTCAAAACCGGCAGGCAATGATTTAGTCCCGGTTTTTGCACCTAATTCTTTTATTTTCTCGGCAGTACGGATTATATTTCCCGAACCATCTTTCATTTTCTTCATAGCATCGTCAAATGCACCTGAAGTGCGGTCGATATTGGCTTTTATTCGAGCCATATCTTCAGCAAAACCAATAAACTTATCGTACAAAGCTCCACTCAGACGCGCAATTTCCTGAGCGTTTTTGGTTTGATTTTCCTGTTTCCATATCGACGAAATGGTTCGTAACGTTGCCAACAAAGTTGTCGGACTTACAATCACAATTTTACGTTCCCAAGCATAAGCAAATATCTCGCTGTCACCTTGCACCGCCACCGAAAACGAAGCTTCAATTGGCAAAAACATCAGTACAAAATCCGGTGTATTCAGATTCTGTGCATTCTGATAATTCTTTTCGCTGAGTAATTTTACATGACTGCGCAACGAATTGATATGATCTTTCAAATAGGCAACCCGATGATCTTCATTTTCTGACGACATTAATCGCTCATACGCCACCAGCGAAACTTTTGAATCGATAATAATATGTTTATTGTCGGGCAAATGTATGATTACATCCAGCCGTTGAACACTCGAATCGGCACCATCAACCACTTCTTCACGCTCATATTCCTGACCTCTGGTTAATCCCGATCGTTCCAAAACACGTTCCAGAATCACTTCACCCCAATTCCCCTGTTTTTTTACATCACCTTTCAGGGCTTTGGTCAGGTTATTGGCTTCTTCGCTCACTTTGGCATTCAGTTCGGTAAGTTTCCGTACTTCTTCGCGCAAACTTATCTTATCGCGCAATTCTTTGTCGTAAGTTTCATCCACTTTCTTCTCAAAATCCTGAATTCGTTCCTTCAATGGATTCAAAATTTCGCTCAGATTTTTATGATTTGAAACTGAAAATTCCTCCGAACGTTCCTTTAAAATCTTGGTGGCAATATTTTCAAATTCAGTAGTAAGGCGCTTTTGAAGTGTTTCTATCTCACTTTTTTGATTTTCCAGCTTCTCTGCCAGATTTTCATTGACGGCATTGAGTGCAGCAACTTCCATGCCACGATTATCCGAAAGTTCCGATATTTTTAATAATTCCTGCTGCAAACGAAGCAATTCTTCCGTTTTTAAACGGACTGTTTCCTGAGCTACCGATTTTTGTCTTTCAACCTCAGCCTGAATAGCCAAAAGGTTCTTTTCATTTGTCTCGTACTTTCCACGTTGCTCCGATTGTTTACGCGAAGCCAAAAACCAGGCAACTAAAAACCCGAGCATCAACGTAAAAAGTGAAAGTAAATATTCCATAATTATTTATTTGGATTACCTTGATTGTCAAATAAGGTAGGATGATCTTCTTCAAGTTTTCGAATGACAGTCGTCATAATTGTTTCTCGAATGAATTTCGATTTGTTTTTCACCTTATATTTTGCAATATAGCGATTTAGTGCTTTATTTTCTTCGTCATTCAACGTAAATATTTGTCGGTTCGTCCGAAGCGAATTTCGTTTTGATGCCGGTAGTATTATTCTTTTTGCCATACTTTTTCCTTATTGCGCACAAAAATAATATTATCCTTTCAGATTTAACGGTAATATAACAAAAAACTGTATTTTTGTTTTTGAAACAAAACCATTTAACGGATAAATTAATCATTTAAACAACCTTCGAAATGGCAGAACACAATGATTTAGGCGATTTGGGCGAAGAACGGGCACAAGCTTATCTCAAGTCAAAAGGCTTTCATATCCGCCATGTAAACTGGCATAACATGACTCCATCCGGCAAAATGGGTAATCTCGAGCTTGATATTGTAGCACAAAAAGACGAATGGTTGGTAGTGGTTGAAGTTAAAACACGTTCCACTGAGACTTTTGAACACCCTGAAGAGGCAATTACGAAAAAGAAAATCCGAAATATTGTAAATGCAACTCACGAGTACATTATGCAGTATGATTGGCAGGGTGAAACGCGGTTTGATGTTATTTCAGTAATTCCGCACGGACAGGACTTTTTGATTGAACATATTGAGGATGCATTTTTGTCACCATTATTCTGATTTTTGACTAATTATGATGCTTTTCTGAATATACATCCGGTTTTACGGTTTCGTCAGAATATTAATACGTTTATTCGGTCTAAAAAATGTTTTTAAATATGCTTCGTTATGTTTCGGGTCTCAACTTGTTTGCTTACTTTTGCAAAATAAATAAAAAGATTGGATTTAGTTGTTTGTTAAATACTAAAATTACTCAAAATGAAACCATTAGAAAAAGCAATAGCAGAAAAGCTACTTAAAATTAAAGCCGTAAAATTACAACCGAATAATCCTTTTGTATGGGCATCAGGATGGAATTCACCCATATATTGCGATAACCGCAAAACGCTTTCATATCCTCAGATTCGTAATTATATCA
>Ga0302215_10001314_pt1 | contig 17887 bp, 13 predicted proteins | sample II_Fen_N3_1_FD_194580 | JGI IMG/M metagenome (GOLD analysis project Ga0302215, IMG submission 194580) | Peat permafrost microbial communities from Stordalen Mire near Abisko, Sweden - II_Fen_N3_1 | ecosystem: Environmental > Terrestrial > Soil > Wetlands > Permafrost | place: Sweden: Abisko...
AATAAGCCTCATCACGACTGTCGTAAACATTGGCGGAATTAGGAAATTCAGAAACATTAAGACTGAAAATTGGGCTAAATATTCTGTTAAAATAACTTCAAACTTTTTATGATATACTTTTTCCAATACTGAATCCAATAATTCTATTCCGGCATTGGAATATGAATATTGATGTCCCTGAATCGTGTCCATTTTCACGGTATGCAAGTCTCTAAAAAAAATCTTTTTGGGTATAATTTTTTAATACATTATTAATATTTTCAGGCGTTCTTTCATTATTAAAATCTTTAAAGAATGCATTGATAGGGATATTATTTTCACGATATGAATGTTAAAAATGGTTTCGGACTTAGTAAAAATATAAAATTATTACATCAACAACTCGTTGAAAATCAATTCAAAAACGGATATCAGCTTTACACGAAAATTAAAAAAACCAACAAAGATTTCACATTATCCGAAGACGAAATCAATTCCTGGGATTATCAACTTTTAGAATAAAATAAGAAAACTGAAGCCTTACAGGTTTTTCAATTAAATACTTCGTTATTTCCAAACAGTGCGAATGTTTATGACAGTTATGCTGAAACTTTAGAAGCAATGGAAAATCGGAAAGAAGCAATCATTAATTATAAAAAATCTCTTGAACTTAATCTCAAAAATACCAATGCAAGTAATTTTTAAAGTATAAAAAATGATTAAATAACCAAAATTAATGTTGCTTAAATCTAATTTCCAGTTGAAGTTTAAAATCAGAGCAAGCCCAGTAATTTACGCGAGTTTGCTGCTATCAGTTACCGTCAAGCGTAAACGTCAGGATCAAATTAGCAAAATTAAAAGAAGATCCAAAAAGACCTCCGATTCACTAATTCGCCAGATCGTTATTCTCAATTTTTCTTCTCGTATTTTTAATTTCGTCTCTTAGCTTCCCGAATTTATAAGTAACATTGAATCCGAATGACCTGTAATAATCCCTTACATAATTATTCTGATAGAAATCTGTTCCGTTAGTTTCAGTAACAGCTTTTCTAAATTGATTAAAGGGATTATTGATATACGCTGAAAAAGAAAGCTGATTATCCAAAATACTCTTGCTGAAACTGAAAGACGAACCTGTAAAAGCATTCGTTGTACTTTGAAGACCGGCAGGCATTTTACTGTTTAGTTCGAGATTTGAATTGATATTCCAGTTATTTTCAAACTGATAATTGGCTGAGAAATAAATATAGTACGTAAAAAGATTGTTTTCAACTTCAATATCATTCACTTTTCCTTTGATAAAGAAATAAGCTGAATTTCCATTAATGCCAAAAGTCAGTTTTTTGGTGACAGGATAGTTCAGGTTGTAATCTAGACCGAGTCGGCTTACACTGCTTGAGTTTTCATACGTTGTTTTTGTAATGTTTGTTTCGGGATCATACTTTGAAACTTTCAGATCAATTTTATTTGAAAAGGAATAGCCTAATCCAAGATTCAGATTGATCTTATGGTTGTAGGAATAATTGGCTATCAGATCATTGTTTACAACAGGTTTCAGATAAGGATTTCCACTGATCTGAAAATAAGGATTCGATTGATTGACGAAAGGATTCAGACGATTGATTCCCGGTCTTTTGATTCTCTGCGAAAATCCGAAATTAATGCCGTGGTGTTCTTTCCAGTTCTTACCGATGGAAATATTAGGGATTAGATTAAAATAATTCTGATCAACTTCCGTATTGGTAGAAGTGAAATTGACATTGGTATCAGTAGTTTCCAATCTTAAACCTGTCTGGAAGTTCCATTCAAATAAACTGAATTTTGTTGTAAAATAAGCGCCATAAATATTTTGTTGATTTAAAAATTCATCGGAATTTAAAAAGTCTTTCGGAACAGACGTATATTGACTGTTATTTTTTCTGAGAATAGCCTTTAGACCTGTTTCCAGATAGACTTTTTTGATGTTTTTTACGAAATCCACCTGGAAGGTGTTTTCGCTGTTTTGATTGTCATTGGTTTGGTTAATGCTACTTGCAGAATTGTTTAATCTATTCTGAAAGTCAGTTATACTATTAACCGAATAATCGTAGTTGTTGAACCTGTAAGAAAAAGTCAACAGCTGGCTTTTATCATTTTTGAAACCCATCTGATAATTTGCAGAAGCTTCAAAACCTTTTCCGTTGCTGTCAGAATTATTGACAGAGCTGGTATTTTCTGTTAAAATATTTTGTTGGGAAAAATTAGATTCAAGAAAATCTTTGGATTTATTATTGGCGAAATTAGAACCAAGCTGAACATTAAGAAGATTCAGGCTGTCGATTTCATAACTTGCATTGACGTTGAAATATCCACCATTTCCTTTTCCAGACGTTCTTCCGTTTTGTTGTAAATTATTAGAAACTGTCTGTTGAGAATTTTGATAACCGATTTCTGGATTTTTTTTGAGAAAACCGCCACCATAAGCCGAAATTCCTAGTTTTTTCTGTTGAATATTCAATGAAAATCCTGCGTTCTGCTCCTGTTTTGGAAACCTTGATCCAAGATTGACAGAAGCATTGTAGCCATCCTTCATTTTCTTTGTTGTAATGATATTAATAATGCCGGAAGCACCTTCAGCATCGTATTTTGAAGAGGGATTGGTAATGATTTCAATATTCTGGATGGTACTTGCAGGAATACTTTTCAAAAACTCTCTGGGATTATTGGTCAGGAGCTGTGTTTCCTTTCCGTTAATTAAAATTTTAAAATTGGTATTCCCCTTAAAGAGAATATTTTCATTGGCATCCAAAGAGAGGTAAGGCATCTTTCTCATCATTTCAAGAAGATTTTTAGATTTGCTTTCCGGGTCGGATTGCACATTGTAAACCAAACCATCAATTTTTGTTTTGATTAAAGGTTTTTTGCCATCAATGATCACTTCCTGAATCGAAGTTTCCTGCTTAGGCGAAACAGAATCTTTTACTTTTTCCTGAGCCTTCAAACTAGCCATTAGAAGGAGAAAAGATAGTGTTGAAATTATTTTTGTTTTCATAATTATTGTTTTAAAATTTGGACATAAGAATCCTGAGAACAAAGTTTTTGTTCTTAAAAAAATGAATATTGTTATTGATTATTTAAGTGAAGGATCTATTTCTTCTGACTTTTAACTAGGAAGTGGTAACTAAGGAAACCGAGTGATACAAAGACCGTCATCACACCATAAGGAAGCGGGGAATTTTCATTATATGGAAGAAATTCCAACACGATCAGTCCAATTCCGCCAAACAACAAAATAATTCCCCACTTCAGCATTTCTGATCCGAAACCTGTCAGATTATTGAGAATGATGAACATTCTATCATCAATATTTTCTTTGTTCAGTATTTTCTTTTTCAGGTCATAATTCGTTAAAACTACGATCACGACGGAGATTGCAATTAAGATTGCGATCATTACTATAAAGGGTGCAAGTTGTTTCATTGTAGATGATTTTAAACAATAGACAAATAAATGCATTTCGGGTTACAAAATTTTAAATATATTAGAAGATTGTAACCGATACTGAAAAATGCTGTCTAATAGAATATGTTCGATGAAGAGAAAGTCATTTCTGATATTTTAAAAGGCAACCTGAATACATTTCAGATCGTCGTCAAACAATATCAGAACCTGGTCTACTCTATTCTGAACAGGATGCTTACCAATGATGAAGATATTGAAGATGTCGGTCAGGAAGTTTTTATCAAAGTTTTTGAAAACCTGAAATCATTTAAAAAAGAATCTAAATTATCAACCTGGATCGCCAGAATCACCTACAATATTGCTATTAATTATCTGAAAAAGGAAGTCAAAAAGAAATACGATAATTTAGATGACAGTATTGATTTCCAATTCACTTCAGAAACACCTGAATCTAAGCTGATCGGGCAAGAATTCGACGCCTATTTAAATAAGCTGATCCGTGAACTTCCTTTGCAATACAGAACGGTGATCACACTTTATCATTTGGATGAGCTGAACATTCAGGAGGTTCAAAAAATCACAAAATTCCCCGAAGGAACGATAAAAGTATATCTCCTCCGAGCCAGAAAATTATTAAAAGAAAAATTACAGAAAGATGGATACCCATAGAAAAAACAGCATCGAAGATCAAAAAGAAAATAACAGTTATCAGGAAATTTCAGAATCTGATTCAGAATTTTATAATTTCCTGAACAGCAATCTTGAAAAAGAAAATACTGACAGTTTTTCTCTGGGATTTTCAAAGAACATCATTCGAAAAATTGAAGCAAAGCAGCAGCGTAAACTAAATTTGAAGATCTATAGCCTGATCTCAATTTTATTATTAATAAGTATTCCGCTGTTTATCAGTTTTCTTAATACAGAATTTATTTCATTGTTATTTACGGTGTTTCTACAGTACAAATTTGTATTTGCATTTTTAATCTTTGGTGTCATTCTGATCCAGTTCAGCGAGAGACTGATCTACATCAAAAAAGACACAAAATAATCTAATGATCAATTCATAAAAGAAAGATTTTGTCCGAATTATTCAGCGTTTGCCATCCAAAAAAGTTCCCGGAAATAAAATTTGGCTGAATTAGAGGAAACTTAAAAGCTGTTTTTTACTTTTATAACGGACAAAATTTAAGAATATCGATCATCAATTATGATCTTTGGATTACGCGCCAAAGCTTCATTTTTTAAATAGGTCCTTTGGATCAAATTTCCTTGCATGTGAAAATGATATTTTAGACCATTGAGCAGGTGAATGGTTATTCTGCAATCCTGTCTGCTTTTTGTAAAATTAAATCTTTTAAAATGGATGCTTTTTATATCAATAAAAGCATATTCCGGTTGTTTGAGTAATTTAAAAAACTTCACTTTATTTTGGTAAATGATAAAAGAAGGTAACCATTTTTCGGCAAAGGGACGAGAAGTTCCCTGTTCAACAAATATTGCTGATTCCTTTTCGCTGAATTCATTAACGATCCCAATATAAGCATCAAAAAATTTAAACATAAAAATTCCCATAATGCTGAATAGTAGACAGATAAACAAATTAAGAATCAGCGTAAAATTTAAATAGCTATTATCACCACTGAAAGTAAAATACAATAAAATGAAAAATCCTGCCCACATAAATACAATACAAGTAAAGAATATGCCTAAACTCCAACGCCTACGCAAAGCAATTTTTTTTAAAATCAGTTCTTTCATTTTTAATACAATTTACTTACGATCTTCCTAAAAATTAACACTTAAGTCAGACGCTAATCTGGTATCCAATAAAATTTAGTTTATCTCTGTCAAAATTGATGCTACTATTACTATGTATTAAGTATTTGTGATAATAGTATTCAATTTATTTTCAGTTTAAGATCAGGATATTTTAAGATCAAAAGATCCAAAGTTTGGGATGTTTCTTTAATGAAGTAGCTTGATAATGGCGAAAAACCTTTTTGCACCCCACTCTTATATTTCCTGCGATCATTGTAATAATTCCAAAAGATGCCTGTTAGATATTTGATATAGAAAAATATAGAATGTGGTTTTGCGAGGATATAAAGATCGGAATTGTCATTCAATGTTAATCTTATCGTGGTAATTCTCCATTTAGAGATGATTGAATCAGGATATATATTTTCAGTTCTGATTTTTATGATCTGGGAAGGCTTGATTTCCAAACCATTGAATAGAATTTTATTTGTTAAAACCAACTTGTTAAGATTTATTCCAAACCTTCTAAAGATTATAGCTGTATCAACCAGCCAGGTAACTATAAAAATCATCCCTCCAAGCCATAGAAAAGCCTGTACTTTATCAGTTGAGAAAATACAGCAGATCAGTCCACAAAACACTGCCATTGGAATGATATTATACCGTAACCTGTCAAAATAATTCCCACTGATTCGCATGCTGTTTTTATTTTTAGTTTATTTTAAATGATTTTTCACGTAGAATGAATTCTTGCCATCTTGTTTTTCCTTTTCTGTAGGCATATTCTTTTCCTTTTTTACTCAGGCTGATTTTTCCCCAGCAGGCAATCTTTTACCCAAATTCAGAAGTTATTAAAATAAAAGCATTACAAGTAAGAATTATTTTTCATGTTTTTTTGGTTATGTAATTACAAGAATGCACCCATTCACAAATTTATAAAATACATCATCAAGACAAATCATTTTAAAGTGAAATTATGACCAAATAATATTAGTATCATTGTTAAAAAGATGGTGAAATTTTAGCAACACAAGTATGTAAAAGATTCTAACCTATGTTTTTTCCAGAACAATAAACATAGATTGAAATTAGTTTTTGCGAAAATTAGTTTTCAAGAATTATCACAATATGAAAGAAACATTAATTGAGTTTGCAAATGCTATCAATAATTGAACAATAAAAAGGTTCTCAACAAATAGCTCATCATGGATTGCTATAATTAAGTGATGTATTTTAACAAAGAATCCGTCTCAAATTGAGACGGATTCTGTTTAGCTACCTGAATTTGTAACCTATTTGAGACCTTTAGTATTTGATACTAAAGTTTTATGGCTTCGAAATAATTTTTCCTGTTTGAACAGCTCCTCCCTTACCTTCGATTTGGTAGAAATAAACTCCTGCAGGAAGATTTAATTGAATTGAATTTAAAGTTTCTTTTAGAACTTTTCCTAATACTCTGATTCCAGCAGCATCATAGATCGTAAAGCTTGATCCTTTAGCTTCATTTTCTATTTTCACATTTATATTCGATGTAAAAGGATTTGGATAAACAACTGCAGAATTATTGTTTTTAACAGTAGAATTTACAGATAAAGATCCAGTAGTACATCCTGCAGTTATTTGAGCAGTGATAGCGGCAGTTGTAATTGCACCAGTAGTACTTAAAACACGACCTTCAACAGTTGATCCCGTATTCATGTTTACCGCACCATTGTTGCCAATGATAGTTCCTTTAAAACTTGCATAATCGTTTAGACTTACAGCACCATCAACTTTCCAGAATACATTTTTTGCCTGAGCACCGTTTTGTAAAACGACTGATGCATAAGTACTTGTAGAAAGCGCACCATTTATTTTAATAACAAATACGGCATTCGGATTATTTTGTGCATTTAAAAATACAGTACCATTAAGAACAGTAGCAGCATTAAGTTGATATGTATGAGGCGTTAAAACCAGATTTTGTCCGAACGCAGCAGGATAAAGCAACTGAATATCTGTTGGAAGCGTATTCAGATAAGTATATACATTGTTAAGATCCAAAGCGCAAACCGCTGTTGAGGTATCAGGATTTGTGTGAATAGTTCCGGTAACATTTACCGAAGAAAATCCTGTAGTAAGACCAAGATTAGAACCAATATCACCTGTTACAATCGAAACTCCCGAATTTGTAACCGTACCATTACCGGTAAATACTGCATAACATGCTACACTATTTAATACCGGTTGAAGAGGTCCTGTTAAAACAGCACTTCCACAGCCAATCGGTTTTCTTACTGTAACACCAGAAACGGTAACCGCACCTGTAGTTGAAAGCGCACGACCCTCGATTGAAACACCGGTATTTAATACGATAGCCGCATTATTTGCGATAATCGTACCTTTCATTGTTGTATTGGTAGCAAGATCAACCAACCCTTCTACTTTCCAAAAAACATTACACGCCAAAGCTCCATTGGTAAGTAAAACCTGTGCACCTGCCGCTGAAGAAAACGCGCCTTGAATTTTGATAATAAAAACAGAATTTGCATTACCACCACCATCAAGTGTAAGAGTATTGCTAAGAGTAGCACTTTGTCCGATAGAATAGGTTCCGGCAGTCAATGTTTGTCCGTTACCAAGTAGCGGAGCAGGAAAAAAATTGGGTATAGCAGCATTCAACTGATTATACGCAACCGTTAAAGCAGCTGCTGCTGTCGCTGTGGCACCGTCGGAATCGTGCATTACACCGTCTACGTTACCAAAGTTTGTACTAGATCCGTTATTAGTCCCAACATCACCCGTCAATTGAGATAAGCCGGTATTGCTGACCGCACCATTGGATGAGAATAATGCGAAATTAGCGGTTGCACCAAGAACTGGTGCCTGTGCAAAGATTACCGAAGTAAACATTACAGCCAATGAAATTGTGAATTGTAAAAATTTTATCATAATATTTTATTATTTGACTAAATGTAAAATCATTTATATTTTCAAATTTATAAAAAATCTTACAATAAACAACATTAAATTTACAATAAAAGTATTTTTAAAAAAAAAATTGATAAAAATAATTTTAAAATTTTATAAAAAATTCAAAAAATTATGAATTAATAATATTTAAAAAATAATATTTAAATGCCTATTATTTTTTTAAATTAATAATTCAAAATCTCAATAAATCCTATCGAATAGATACTTACCCAAACTGTGCCAAAGTGAAAAACCAATATTTATTTCGTTGTGATGGATGCAAAAGAAATAATTCCCCAAAAATTACACTCCAACAAATACCAGCAAATTCAGAATCTCATAGAGAGCTTTAAAAACCTTGATCTTATATATGAATGGAAATTTTTTTGGAATTCTTACAACAAAGATTTGAGGATTAAGTGGAATATGAATAAATAAATTTGTAAAATTCAGGAGAGACAAGACAAATTACCATGCTACGAAAGTTCCAAAAATTCATAAGATGAAAGATGTATAGATCAGCAATGTCATAAAAAGAACATTCCTCCAAGACGGAGGAATGTTTGCAATTGAGGTTTTTAGAGAAAATTCCGGAGATTATTTTCTACAAATACTATAGGAGAAATATTTTATTATAACTTATTAAAATGATTGTTTGGTATGACCACTCGATCCTTAAAATAATTTTTTATCAGAAAACTTGAAGTCCTGTATTTTTGGCAGAGGTTTCATCAAAACTGTTTTTTTTCTAACTTTTATTGGTTTGGCTGATCCCGATATTTCATCAGTTTCTGTTCTGATTCCTGTAACTAAATCAAAATTAGTTTCCGTAAATATGGTATTTTCGTCGGTATACCCTTTGGTTGCATTATTAGTAAGCTTATTCACGTAAATTAATTCAAAATTACCATTTTGATATTTGAAGTCGTACGTGATGTTTCCGCCCTTTATTTCACTCCACATTTTTAAAACCCCTTTTTCAACAAAGAAATCAGGAATTTGATATCCATTGAATTCTCCTTTCTTTTCAATAGGATATTGAGGTTCGATAATCTGAGTTGAAGACACAGCTAAAATTAATTTTCCATTGAGTTGAGAAAGGAAAATCTGTAACTTCAACGGTCTTGTTTCATCTACTGTGTCCATTTTTACAGTAATTTTATCAGGTTTACCATCATTATTAAGGTCTCCGTTTTCTTCTCTGACCTGATAAGTAAAACTGTCTTTATCTTTACTACTTTGAGAAAATAAATTCAGTGGAACCGAAATTAAAATAAGTAAAAGGTATAAGTAACTGTTTTTCATTACGTTTAATTTTGGTGATTTTTACTTTCTATTAACAATTTGTCAAGAAATCTTCGTGTTAGGCTAATTTAACCCATTTTAAGATCAGGTAATAATTATTTTTGGTATTTTGACATTTTTGATCATTACTCTAAGAGATTTTGAAAGCATAAGTCACCACAGAGGGTTGTATTAATGCTCGTCATGGATTTTAAGGATCATCTTGATACAGAAAAGATCACCGAAGCTATACAGCGGATTCGTCAAAATTTAAAAAATAAATTTCCATTGTTTCGGTTTGTTATTATTCAGCCAGAGTAAGTTTAAGATAAACTTATTTAAAAAACATATTCTGGCTTAAAAGTTATGCGGCATGAATTATGTGATTAATAATTCTAAAATCTATTTTATGAAATTATTTATAGTTCTGCTGATGCTGGTTTCCACTCTAGGCATTGCTCAGCAAAAAATACCGATGAAGGAAGCCATTCGTGAAGCTGGTCTCCTCAATAAAAAAATCAAAGGCACAAAATGGTATTTTGACACCTATAGTATCTATGAAGGTAAGCTTGATCTGAATAATAATGAGGGTAAGCCAGATGTAATCCATTTCGTTGATGAAAATAAATTTCTTGTTACCTTAGAAGACAAGACTATCCTCAGCGGAACTTATCAAATTTTTGATCTGCATGACTTAGGAGTTCATAATGCTAAACCAAACTATAAGACATTCAGAGTCAACAAGATTAAAAACCCCAGCTCAAGAGCAGAGAAATTGATTGTATTTTTGGAGCAGAAACTCAATGTGCATTACGATCTCGAACAGAAGATCATGGATTTTATGAGCGACGAGATACAGCCTGTTACTACTCCTGCTAACTGATCGGTAAATGAAAAAAAATCTTTTCTTATCAATTAACATCGATAAGAAAAGATATTGCGATATAAAACCTTTATTATAATTGAATTAATGGAAAAGAACCATATTGAATAAACTAGTAAATACTTCCCTATTCTATGATCATACTGCCTTGGTAATTACTGGTTTTTTCTCTTCTTGTCTTCTTATCCAATAAGGATAATCTTTATAACGGGTTTCCTTTCGGTACAGGTCTGTACGCTGATCTTCGTACAAACTAAAGGCTAGTTTAATCTTCTGATCATAATCATTTCCCGATTCTGAGAAACCCGCCAGTTCATCTTTGGCAGCTAAACCCGCATCAATACCACTGCGCAAAGCGAAAGCGATACCATGTGATGACAGTGGATCGAATGCACAGGCTGCGTCACCTGCCGCAAACCAGCCTTCCCCAGCGTAAGATTCGAGGTGATGGCTTCCTGCTGAAGTATATTGTAGAGGTAGCACAGTATTGTAACGATTTATTGGCACACGATGCTTTACAAAACGGGTTTGCAAGCTCTTTCTGCACCAATAAAAAGGATCTAGCCAGTCTGACCGGTCATGCAGGTCTGGATCTGTAAAAAATATTCGAATTACCTCACTTTCCCCAACCTCCGCTACATACCACCATCCGTCGGAAACTGCTTCAATAAGACTTTGTTGACTTCTGATGGGATCAGACGAAGCCAGCAAGCTAACTACCGCTATCTGATTATCCCTTCGAATACGTTTTATACCAAGCTGCCTGCTGAGCCAACTGTTTCTTCCACTGGCATCGATTATTGTAGCGGCTTTAATGTGTAAATTACCTTCCGTATATTGCCAGCAGTTTTCTTCCCTTACCAGATTAAAGGCACGGTTTGTTTCGATAAAACTGACTCCCGAAGACACTGCTTTTTGAAGAAGCATGAACTGAAAAGCCGAACGATTCACATACCAACCTTCTCCGTATGATGATTGAATAAAATCATAGAAAAACAACCCGTCATCTCCCCAGCATGAAGAATTGCCATAGCATGATGAATGCTTGTCAGCTAAAAATTCATCCCACAAGTCAAGTTCAATCAATGAATATCGGGCGGAAGCAGCGAGGCTTTCTCCTGCCCGGATAATATGTGCATCGGCGGACCGATGCACTATAACTACCGACGCACCATGCTGCCGCAAAGTAATTGCCGAAGCCAATCCTGAAGGACCATTCCCTATAATCAGCACATCTGCTATCATCCTCTCTTTCTCTTTTCTGCACGGTCTACCATCCATAAGTACCCTGAATCTTCAGCCGCTTTATCCTGCTCAGGAGCAGCCATCAGCATTTCTTTCGGAGCAACCTGATCTTCTATTTTTCTTCCATTCTCTACCCACATTTTATCGGGGAAGTTGGCATCACCAGTCCCCTCTTTTTGGATGAGAATACCTACATCAGGCCATTGAGTGATAAAATCATTGATCCCTTTCGTATAAGGACTTACTTTTACCGCAGGATAACCATACTGATATACGATACCACGCAACCACTTAACCCGATTGCTGAAAGCAGAATTCTTTTCTTCCAGACTGGTATTTTCATTCATCATTATCTCGTAATCAGCTTCAGTAAGCACATCGTTTGGTACCCGAACAGGCCAAAAGGTTGGTACATATTGACCCATGATACCAACATAACCACTTAGACAACTAGAAGTATCCGTTTGCCAAGGTACTGCCATCCATTTTGTGATATCCCCTGCAGCAGAACCATCAAGAGGCCCGTTGACCTCCAGTGCGATCTGTGAATTTAGTACCGGTCCGTATGTTAGTGGATCATCAAGTCGGCGCTTGATTCGAAAAGGTGCAGAATATAATATCGGTTGTCGCATTGGCCATGTAAATTCACATCCCGGATGAAAAGGTCCTCCAATGGTTTCATCAAGTGACGTACGGTCTAGAGATGCAGCCTGTTCTGACGGAGTGATGTCGTTCCAGCTCTTGGTTCCTGGTTTGTTCCCTATTGTGAAATTGCCATTTGCCCACTGCTGCAGATATTCATACTGGAACGGCATTACAGCCATGAAATTACGCGGATCGGTATCGCTGCTTTTGAAGCCCTGAAGTCCATCACCATAAACAGGTGGGAAAAGCTCTGCCTGCATGGTTAAATAATCAGGATTTCGGAACTGTCGAAAAATAGCCTGACGAAGCTCAAAATACTGATCAGAATCATTTGAAAGCTTTGCCACCATTTCAGGGGTAGATAAATTACCCGGACTTCCCCAGCCATTTTGTTTGAAAATCCCTGCATTCACCCAGCCGTTCAACGGCATTCTCTCCAGCATTGGATAAATATGCTCCCAAAATTCCGGAATTGCAGGCAGCACAGATTGTCCCATATCAATAGCTGTTTGTGCGAGAAGATCGTAACCAGTGACAAACGCCTGTATGCCAGGAGAATAATCAGGCGGTGCGGTCATTACCCATGCACCGGTAGCTTCGAACACTTCTCCCGTTTTAAGCTTGATTTTTGCGTCGACCGGCCCATCTGAAGTGTCATCATGCCATGTATCGTTGTTGGCAAACGTAATTGCATTCTCATTAGCGTAGGATGCAGATAGACCATAACCACCCAAGAACAGTAAGCAACCGTTGTCATCCGTGCGCAGCTCACCAAGGTAAACAGATTTATCCTTACCATCCGGGGAATAAAAAGTACCCTTATCAAACGCAAAGTCTTGGTCGTTGCCATCAATATTGGTGTTAATTCCTGAGATCACCACCGCACCTCCATCAATTACAAGCCTGGATCGGTCTGCATCACTGATAGTCACATTGCGCAAAGTACTTTCCACCGGTGGATATCCCTTAAAAGCACCTGTAGCCTGAGGTATATCCAGGGCAAGATCGAAATTGTACCAAGCTGCCTTTTTATTAGCCACATGCACTGTCCAGGTGATATCGCCGTCTTCTGCAGTAAGTTCTCTAATGATATTGCCGTGCTCATCTGCGCCGTAAAGCCGAAAACGTGCAGCCTGACGTTTAATACGCCCTTCTTTATCCCTGAAATTACCAGGATCTTTGATCTGCTCGTTGATGATTTCTGGCAAAAGAAAATATTCTTTCGGACTGTTACCTACTCTGGCAACTCCTATTGCCGGATGGATGATTACTTGTTTGATTTCTGACATGTCGTATTTGTTTTTGATTATTAGTTCTGAATTTTTTTGTGTATTTATTTATTAAAAGAAAACAGCACATAAGTATTCCACAAGCCATAAATCTGGAAGATTATCAGTTTAATGGATAGATTCCCTCATTGGAAATACAAGAAAAAACGCTGTGCAAACCTTTAATGTTTTAACCATCTTCCTAATATTGACTTTTGGTAAAGCTCATATTGAATTTACCGATTGTATTTTATTAGATGATTGTTTTTCTGCTGCTGAGTATATTATTTGGATCTTTGCTGTAAACTTCTTTTATTTCTTTAAGTCTGTCATAACTTTCCTGAAAATAAACTTTTGTCGGAATGCTGTCGTCTTTAAAACTAATGAAAGCACCGTACGTTGCAGGTATCTCATAATTCCTGCACACCTCTAGCCAATCTATAGCACGATTGACATAAGGCTGTACTTCCGGATTTTCAATACCGTCATTATCCCACCAAGCTTGATATTGAATCGTGTAGAAACATTTTTTATAGGCAAAAGAACTTCCCTCCGGAAACTGGTTTGCATTAAAATCATAATCACGGTAATATTCCCCGGTAATAGCTCCCAGAGTAAAATAGGTATTCATACCTTGATTTTCACCTTCAGTAGGTAAAAGGTTAGATTCAAGACTTTCAATCAACTTAATTCTCCTTTGCGAGGCAAGTTTTTCATCATCTGTAACCATGGCAAACCTTGAAGTGATTTTATGTGGTGCAGGTTTATCAATTTCAGGTGGAATAGCCTGAAAATGAGGAGGCAAGGATTCAGTATCATATAAACCTTCTAAAAGCGGATGTTTATCCTTTTTATTATCCCATTTCACAATTCTGTCCCAAGCTGAGAATGTGCTCCATTGTCGTCTGTTGTTATCAGGCACGGCAGTTAGTTTACCGGAGCTATTGGTAACATTGTTGGACAATACTGCCTCGATACTGTCTTCAAAATTAACGTTATACTGTCCAAACTGATTTTCTGGAAACCAATCTTCTTCAATAATTTTTAGCAGGTTTGCTTCAAAATCTTGCTGGTTTTGGAACTTTTCTTTACTTCCCATGTAATATCCATAGAAGTAGCAATCATGCAAAGATTCTTCTACCGGAGTGGTGTCCTGCACATCTTTGAATTTGGCAACTACTTTAAGATTTGTACCCAGCAGGTCAAGATTTTCATTATATCCTATAAGCTCTTCCCACCGCTTTAGTATATCAACAGCGGGTGGAATATCTTGTCCAAATTTTTGCTCCCATGCAACGGTGAATTTAGTTGTATAATCCGGCATAGTAAATGTTTTATAAATGAGTGCAGTAATAATACCGTAACTCATTCCGCCACCACCACGTAATGCCCACAAAAGTTTGCGGTCTTCTTCATCAAGATCTGCAACGGGTTTCCCTTCATATATCGGAATAAGTTTATTATCTATAATTGTACGGTAAGATCCATCGCCCAGTACAATAGTTACACCGGCAAGACTTTCGCATCCCATTCCCTTTTGACGCGTCCAAGGTCCCCATCCGCCACCAAATGTAAATCCTGCAATACGTACAGAATAACAAGTACCATGGGGTAATCCCACATTTTTAGCATTCATTTGTTTGATAAGATCAATAAACATGATACCGGGCTGAATAGTCGCATAATTGAGATCTGCCTCAATATCTACCGTTGTCATTTTTGAAAGATCTATGACAAGTGCATCAGTTGCAGAACATTCCCCTTCATGATCATGACCGCCTGAACGGATTCTCAAAGTACCAGTGTAGTTGTACTCTCTGATGCATTTAATGATTTCAGAAACTTGTTCTGTGTTGGTACAGAATACAATTGCCGTAGGGCGAAATTGGTAGTAAGTATTAAAGATCTGCCTTTTATCGTTGTATTCTTTATTCGTTGAAGGCGAATCAAACAATATTTCAGGCATATTGTCTTGTGGGAGATATTTCTTAAATATCTCCACGATGTTAAGCTGGGTTGCTTTCATGAAATGGTGGTTTTATGGTGATTAGTTTTAATATTTTTACAAAATTGCCATACCCATTAAAGATATATTATCATCCAATATGTATCGCAAAGCTGATCTTTTATGAACCATTTTCCAGAATAAGTTTCTTTCTGGCATAAATTGAAAATAGAGATGAATTTGTAGATAGTAGATTTTGCGAGCTTAGAGTGCTAAGAAAGCCTCCAAGAGCCTCAGTTTTTGAGGATAGTGTTTTTTTGTGCATGGTTTTAGTTTTGAAGTTTAAAAATAGTAATTTATAAGATATAAAACTATAAAAGATATATTTAAAATCACACATTAACATAAATATTAGATCCTCCGTCATTCAGAAATCACATTAACAATCTATTGAGCTGTTAAGGATGAAGTAGAGTAATTTAATTATTATATCAATATATGCCTCTAATAAAAGATGGACTTATTAAAATATATAAAAACCTATGTTGCAGCAGTGAGGAGTTGTCATTGTCCTGATTAAATACAGTAAAATGGCGCAACAATAGACAGTTGACACCATTTTTATTTGATTATTATAATTGTTTACAAGTAATAATAATTACCTCTCAACTGCCCAGTTCTAACTGATTTCTTACTAAATTGAAATAATCTGTTTTCTTTTCGACAAGTTCTTGATGCTTACCAGATTCTATGATTTCTCCATTTTTTAAGACAATAATTTGATCTGCATTTTTTACTGTACTCAAACGATGCGCTACAATAATCACCGTTTTACCTTTGAAAAACGACTGTAGATTATTGTGAATAATTTTCTCATTTTCTGCATCCAAAGCCGAAGTTGCCTCGTCAAACAAAATAAAATGCGGGTTTTTGTATACTGCTCTTGCAATGAGAATTCTTTGTTTCTGTCCTCCTGAAAGTCCGTTTCCTGCAGAACCAATTTTTGTTTTCAAACCTAAAGGCAAACTATCCACGAAAGATTTTATATTAGCGGTAATCATTGCTTTTTCAAGTTTTTCATAGTCAATATTTTCCTCACTCGTTGCGATATTCCGTTCGATCGTATCAGAAAAAATGAAACCTTCCTGCATTACAACGCCAGAATTTTTCCTTAAATCTGACGGTGAAATATCATTGATATCATGGTGATTGTAGAAAATATTACCAGAAATCGGTTCGTAAAACTTCAAAAGCATTTTCATTAATGTTGTTTTTCCACTTCCACTCGCTCCTACAATCGCTGTCACTTTTCCTTCCGGAATGAAAAGACTGATGTCTTTTAAAACAAACGGAGACTGCGGGCCTTCATATTGATATGAAACATTTTTGAAATAAATCCCTTTTTCTATACTATTTTGATGGGTATACCTTTCATGCATCAGCGGCAGATGCTCTGTTTTTTCTTCTTCTGGGTGATTCTGAACCTCATTTAATCTAGATAAACTCAGTTTTGCATCCTGCAAAGATCTGAAAAACGTAACTAATTGATTGATTGGGGAATTCATCTGACCAATAATGTATGAAACACTTAAGAGCGCACCAATCGTCATATTTCCCTTTATGACAAAATATGCAGCAAGGAATGTTACAACAATATTTTTTAGTTGATTAAAGAATTCAAATCCGGAAAGCTGAATCTGATCCAGTTTTAAAATACGCATGTTAATTTTGTAGAGTTTATCCTGAATTTTTTCCCATTCGTTTCTTTTATAGTCTTCAAAATCATTCAGCTTCATTTCAGAAACACCATTGATCATTTCGTAAATAGATTCCTGATTTTCGCTACGTTGTTGAAAACGTATATAATCGAGAATTTTTCTCTTTCGCATCCAGATTAATGACCAGCCTATGGAAAATGCTGTCAAAATAATATAAACCAGAAGTATCTGAAAACTATAAAACCATAATATTCCGAAGAATACTGAAAAAGTTACGACTGAAAAAATAATCGGCAAACTTTGCGAAGTCAAGAAAATTTCTATTTTGTCGTGATCTATAATTCGCTGATTAAAATCTCCTTTAAGTTTAGAATCAAAAAACTTAATTGGCAGTTTTAATAATTTTTTTAGGAAATCTGAGAGAATCTGAATATTGATTTTTGTGCCAACAGTAAGAGTTATCCAGTTTCTGATGACTTCGAATATAATATTTCCAAAGAAAAACGCCAGTTGTCCTAATAAAATATAGGTTATGACATTTAGATTTTTTTTAGTTACTCCTTCATCAATCAATTTTTGAGTCAAAATTGGAAAAATGAGAGTTGTAATTGTACCCAATAATAAAAGTAAACACATCCAGTAAATTTTACTTTTATGCGGTTTAAGATAAGGTAGAATAGTCTTGAATGAGATATTATCTTCTTTTGGACTTTCGTAATCAAAAAATTCATCAGTAGGTTCCAGAAAAAGTATGATTCCCTGACTGTCG
>Ga0302215_10001322_pt1 | contig 17812 bp, 20 predicted proteins | sample II_Fen_N3_1_FD_194580 | JGI IMG/M metagenome (GOLD analysis project Ga0302215, IMG submission 194580) | Peat permafrost microbial communities from Stordalen Mire near Abisko, Sweden - II_Fen_N3_1 | ecosystem: Environmental > Terrestrial > Soil > Wetlands > Permafrost | place: Sweden: Abisko...
TGTTTGTAATGTTGTTTTATTTGTTGAACAAATATAGTGTAAATTGAAGCGTTAAAGCATTGATTTAATATCTATTAACCACAATTTAGATTATTAAGTACAGGAGCATTTTTATGGTGAAATTCTATATTATTTTTCAATTATTTGAACTAAAAAAGTTCTGCATAGTGTAAACAAATGCAGAACTTCTCTAATAAAATATCCTCAATAAATCATAATACTAAAAATCAACATCCCTAAACTAATTCTCCTTCTTTACATACACGTCATGCAATTCCCTAGCTTTTTTTATACAGCGGGGATTAGCAGGATCAATCAAACGGGGATCTAATTTTGGTATGCGAATCTGGGTACCTTCTGATATTCTGTCCGGATCAGGGATTCGATCTTTATTAGCTTCATAAATATAAACCCAGAAATCTTTACTTCCATAATATCTTTTAGCCATTATGGTTAATCGTCCGTTTGGCTTAACCGTTTCTGTTGCAATAAAAGTTTTATAAACTCTCTTTTTATCAAACATTAATTGTAAACTATCTACTTTTACTGCAATCTTACCAGCAACAGAGTCATTATATGTAGTATCTTTAGGAGCAATCACTACTTTTCTTACAGGTATCGGGGTCGGTTTTTGCTTTGGTGTAAACCAGTTTGAAACTGTATTAAACATTTCTGTCATAGAAACTTTCTCTGAAGTTTTTAACACACTACTCTTTAAACCCAAAGCAGTTGAAGCAGTGAAGTTTCTTACCGGAGGATAAAACAAATAAAAACCGGAGAAAGTAACCAGCAGAAATAAAAGTACGGCCAAAATCTTTATCCAAAACCTAAGCACTCTTCTGGGATGAATTTCTTTTAAAAATTCGGATGAATCAAATTCTACATCTGAATTATCTGCGGGCAGTGGTGATTCTACTGAATTATTGTTATTTTCAACCTCCTCAGCCGGAAGCAGTTTAACATCCTCAACGGTGTCAAATGAAGAAACCGATGATACTTCTTCGTTTTTGTAATCAGCATCTTCAACAGGAGTTATATCTTCTACGATTTCCTTTTCAAATATCTGCTCAGCAACCTCCTTCTCTTCAGGCAGAGCTTCTTTAGGCTCTTGCTCTATCGGCTTTTTGACTAATTCTTTTTGAAGTAAGTAATCTGCATAATCAGTCTCATCGTGTATTGGCTCAACCGGAGTAGGAACAAATACAGGCGTGTTAACAGTAACCTCTTCTTTAGGAGACAATGACTGTATTTCTGACAATAAATCTTTTATCTCAGATGCCTGATCATTAAATATACGCAACGGATCAAGGATTACATTAGTTTTTTCTTGTTCAGGTTCTGGGTTTTCCGAATCTAATTCTACCGGCATTAAATGAGCAAATGGTTCATTTACCAAATCCTTCAATATTACATCAGGAGTAAATGTAACCTTATAATAACCTGCCAGCAAAATATCTTCACCCGAATGGACGTTCACACTCTTACGAGGCTCATTCCATTGAAGCTTAAAGGTGCCAAAGTTCTTGATTTTCACCAGCTCTCCAGCCAACAAAGACTCCTCAATGGTAGAAATCATTACCTTTAAAAAATCTTCGGACACGCGCTTACTTACCTGTGCTTTTGATGAAACAAGGTCGATAACTTCCTGCGATGATATCTTATCCTTAATCATGATGTGGCAAGTCTTTAAGTTTTTCCTTCAAAATATTACTCTGCTTAAAGTTCACCACCAATTTTGGAGGTATAAGCGTACGAACCTGGGTGGATGGATGAACAGACAGCCGTTCTTCTTTTTTACGAATCTCAAAATTACCAAAACTTTGAAACCCAATCGTCTTGTTTTCAACCAATAATTCAGTACAAGTTGTAACTGTTGTATCCAACAAGTCAGCAACGACCGACTTTGGTGCATTTAGTTTAGCAGCCATACTGGCTATCAGTTCTTTGTGATTCATAATTTATAATTTGAAAAATCAGTTACAAGTTATAGATACAAACATTGCATCAAACCACTATACTAGTTGCTATAAGCGATTTCCTAGTTTCCGTAAAGATCGAAGTCTGTTGCGTCAAAAATTCGGGCATTGAAAAATTCTCCCTGTCGTACACCTTCTGTTGAAACCGGAATCAATACCTCTGGATCAACTTCCGGTGAATCATATTCAGTTCTTCCAACAAAATACTCATCTTCCACCCTGTCAATCATCACTTTCAGTGTTTTTCCAATTTTTGCCTGATTTATCTCAGCAGAAATACTTTGCTGAACAGACATTATTTCATTAACCCTGCTTTGTTTGACCTCATCCGGTATATTATCTTCATATGTTTTATATGCATAAGTTCCTTCTTCATTCGAAAAAGCAAATGCACCTAAACGCTCAAACCTGACTTTCTGAACAAAATTTTTCAATTCTTCAACATCCTTTTCTGTTTCTCCCGGATGTCCAAGTAACAAGGTAGTTCGTAAATGGATATCAGGTACTTCTGCTCGAATTTTCTCAATCAATTCGTATGTCTGACCAGAAGTTATATTGCGTCGCATCTTACTCAACATATTATCACTTACATGTTGGAAAGCAATATCCAGATAATTGCACACATTATCACGCTCGCGCATCACTTTCAAAATGTCATAAGGAAATTGCGTTGGATAAGCATAATGCAAGCGAAGCCACTCTACCCCCTGAATATCTGATAACCTTTCAGTTAGCTCGGCCAACTTCAATGACTTATATCTATCTTGTCCGTAATAGGATAAATCCTGAGCTATCAGTTGGAATTCTTTCACTCCAGCTGCAACCAATCCTTTCACCTCATTTTCAATATCTTCAATAGAACGAGAACGATGGCGACCGGTAATTATTGGAATTGCACAATACGAACATGTACGATTACAACCTTCTGATATTTTGATATACGCATAATGATTGGGAGTAGTAAGTTTTCTTTCCAAACGTAAATCTGCACGATACTCCTGCCCTATCTCCTTCAAAATATCTGTATAGTTGAATTTCCCATAAAATTTATCAACTTCAGGAATTTCAAGACTCAATTCTTTCAAATATCTTTCAGATAAACAGCCCATTACGAAGAGCTTGCCTATTTTATTATGCTTGCGCAAATCAGCAAATTGTAGGATAGTATTGATGCTTTCTTCTTTTGCATCGCCTATAAATCCACACGTATTAACAATAACTATTTCACCATCGGGCTTTTCAGCGTCATGCCTTACCTGATAACCAAGAGCATCAAACTGACGCATCAATTGTTCCGAATCTACCAGATTCTTTGAACAACCCAGTGTAACAACATCAACAATTCCTCTTTTACTAGAACTTCTCAACTTCCTTATTATTTATAATATAAACTATTCAAAGAGCGTTTCTACAAACCTGTCTTTATCAAAAACCTGCAAATGCTCCATTCCTTCACCCAACCCGATATATTTCACGGGGATTTTGAATTGATCCGAAATACCAATTACAACGCCTCCTTTGGCTGTTCCATCAAGTTTTGTTATGGCTAAGGCAGTTACATCGGTCGCTTTAGTAAATTGCTTGGCCTGCTCAAAAGCATTCTGACCAGTTGACCCATCCAACACCAACAACACCTCGTCAGGTGCACTAGGTACAACTTTTTGCATGACATTTTTTATTTTTGTCAGCTCATTCATCAGATTAATCTTATTGTGCAAACGGCCTGCAGTATCAATTATCACTACATCGGCATTATTAGCCTTAGCTGATGCTATTGTGTCATAAGCTACCGATGCGGGATCCGCACCCATTTTTTGTTTGATAACAGGTACACCTGCCCGTTCGCCCCAAATAACCAACTGATCTACAGCAGCAGCTCTAAATGTATCGGCAGCACCAAGATATACCTTCTTCCCCGCTTTAGTAAACTGATGTGCCAACTTACCAATAGTGGTAGTTTTGCCTACTCCATTTACTCCTACCACCATAATAACGTATGGCTTAGCCGGTAGTTCCGCATCAAAATCGATAGGTGTGTCTGAGTTATTTTCAGCCAGCAAACCGGCTATTTCTTGTTTTAAAATTCCGTTTAACTCCGATGTATTTACATACTTATCTTGAGCAACACGCTTTTCAATACGTTCTATTATTCGCAACGTTGTTTCGACACCTACATCAGAAGTTATAAGCACCTCTTCAAGGTTATCGAGCACTTCATCGTCTACCTTCGATTTTCCAGCTACTGCACGTGTAAGCTTGGAGAAAACACTCTCTTTTGTTTTCGACAATCCCTGATCAAGCGTTTGTTTCTTTTCTTTGCTAAAAATATCAAATAAACCCATTTTTATTGTTTTTCTGTTTTATTTAATTCTCAAATTCCACCTTTGCTCCTTGTAAAGTCGTGAATTATCATTAGTTCGTTGAGAATTAGCATACAAAATTAAACCTTTTTTCCGAGCTAATTGCAAAGAAAATTCACTCATTTTTATAAATAGGGAATTTTTATGCTATAATTCCAACTGCTTTTATCTATTCAAAACTCAAAGAGCTCTATTAGCCATACTTCCCGACTAGCATTTCAGATGTCGTAAACCGTATAACATCGACATGCAAAGCGTCAGTAAAAATACTTTTCGACCCACTTATTACAAAACACGACTATTAGAAAACAAAAAAATCCCTTCATTAATTTAAATGAAGGGATTCCTTTAATTATTTATTGAACGATATTATTTAGCGAAATAATCTTTCACTTTATCGTTGTGTACAATTTCTTCCTGGAACGAATAAGCACCGGTTTTTGGCGATTTTACCATCTTGATAACCTTTGCGAATGAACGTCCTTCTCCACTTTGTAGAGATGCAACCGCTTTCTTTGCCATGATTCAGATATTATTTAATTTCTTTGTGTAAAGTTACTTTCTTCAAAATGGGGTTGTATTTTTTCAACTCCAAACGCGCCGGTGTGTTTTTTCTGTTTTTCACAGTTATATAACGTGATGTTCCGGGCAGACCACTTTCTTTATGCTCTGTGCATTCCAAAATAACTTGGACTCTTGCTTCTTTCGATTTTTTTGCCATTGTGTAATTCTTCTAAAAATTATGCGTATAAATAGCCCTTTTCTGACGCTTTTTTAATGGCAGCATCTAATCCAATTTTGTTGATGGTACGTAATCCATTAGCTGAAACATTCAAGCTAACCCAAGTATCTTGTTCTACCCAATAGAATTTCTTTGTAAACAAGTTCACATCAAATGTTCTTTTGGTACGACGTTTTGAGTGTGATACGTTGTTTCCTACCATTGCTTTTTTACCGGTAATCTGACAAATTTTTGACATTTCTATATCTTTTTATTGTTTACATTTTTTCTCAAAAACAGTGTGCAAAAGTATAGTATTTTTTTCAGATATACAAACTTTTCGCTCTTTAAATCTCAACATTTATGCTCTTTCAGCACATTTGACATATAAACATTTGTAAATCTTTTATTTACGCTATAAAATTTCTTTCAACATTAATAAAGCCGCCTGAGTAGCGCGTATTATATTCTGTTCGCGCAAAGAACCAAATTTAAACTGCCTGCTGATAGTTTTATCTTCCGAACTAACTGCAATCCAAACTGTTCCAACAGGTTTCTCTGCAGTTCCTCCCGAAGGGCCAGCAATACCTGATGTTGCTACGGAAACATCACTTCTCAGAAGCTTTCTAACGCCTTCTGCCATATGTTCAACAACAGACCGACTCACTGCCCCATCATTTTCTAAATCCGTAGAAGACACCCGCAATACACCTATTTTTATATCATTGGAATAAGCTACAACCGAGCCTTTAAAAAACTCAGAGCTTCCGGGTATTAGCGTTAACTCATGAGCAATATTACCTCCGGTGCAGCTTTCTGCAGTTGCTACCATCAAACCTTTAGATTTAAGCAAACTACCTACCAAATTTGGAATTGAAATATCTTCATAGGCTATGATTGCTTTTCCAAGTAGTTGAGCAAGTTTATCCACTTGCTGATTGACACTAAACTGCAATGCCAATACATCATCGAGCTGACCACTTAAACGCAGCTTCACCACTCCTGAATTAGGCAAATAAGCAAGGTGAATATATGCGGGCAATCCTTTTTCCCAATCGGCAATTTTTATAGCCAATGCGGATTCGGAATATCCGTAAACCTGCACAGTTTTATGCATCAAAACAGGCGCATTGTAGCGACGCTGTAATCGCGGAATAACTTCAGATGACATAGCCTGTTTCATTTCGTAAGGCACTCCCGGCATGGACACGATCACCTTTCCAACCTTCTCAAACCATGTTATCGGCGCTGTTCCAACCTTATTCTGTATTACGGTACAATTTTCCGGCACCATAGCCTGAGAACGGTTAAGATCATTCAGACCATAATTTGGTCGATTTGAAAATAATTGCTTAATGTTATCCAACACCGATTCATCAAACACAAGTCGGGTATCAAAATACTTAGCCAGCGTTTGCTTGGTTATATCATCGTTTGTTGGACCAATTCCTCCTGTAAACAGAACTATATCAGCTCTACCCAAGGCTAGATCCAAAGACTCAATAATATGCCTTTCATCGTCATGAATCGATGTTATTTGCGCGAGTTCAAATCCACATTTATTCAACTCAGTCGCCATCCATGCTGAATTTGTATCAACAATCTGACCAATCAGAATTTCATCGCCAATAGTGATAATTTCGACCTTAACCCTATTTGTATTCATGTTATTTATTCTTTTTAAATTCCTTATCAGCAATTTCAAGTTGTTCAAACCATTCAGTTCCAAATCTGCGAATTAATGGCTCTTTTAAAAACTGATATACAGGCACTCCCAATTTACCGCCAAGCTTGCGCGCGCAACCACACACACTCCAACGGTGGTAATTTACAGCTGTAAATTCATCATATTTTTGAAGACGAACCGGATACAAATGACAGGAAATAGGTTTATAGAAATTGGTCTTGCCTTCACGAAAAGCTTTCTCAATAGCACATTTACAAACACCCAACTCATCAGTATAGGTAAAAACACACTCCGCACCGTTCACTATCGAGGTCACAGGTTCTCCATCCTGATCAATATAGGAAACACCCTGTTTGCTGATAACAGACTTCGAAGCTTCGGATAAATCATCCCAAATCACTGGGAGTAAATCCTCTATTATTTTCACTTCAGCCTCTTCCAGAGGAGCTCCATCATCGCCTTCAATACAACAAATCCCTTTACATGAATTTAAATCGCACACAAAGCACTCTTCCAACAACTCGAGACTTATTATGGTATCATCAATTTGCAACATTTTTCCTGTTTTTTAGAGAACAAAATTATAAGATATAATCTATTTATTGGTCATCATGACCTTTTAATACCGGCAAGCTAATATGATACTTAACGGCCAAAACTCTTGTAATTATAACCGACAGAGCCGAAAAAAGCTGAGTAAACACTGGAGATATATCCATTTTAGTACAACCCCAAAACACCAATCCTCCAATTACACAAGCCAAAGCATATATGTCTTTTCTGAATATTAATGGCACTTCGTTAATTAGTATGTCTCGTATAATACCTCCTACAGATCCTGTTATCATACCCATCACAATTGCCACCCAGAAAGGGAATCCTGCATCGAGCGAACGTTCAATACCGACAACAACAAATAAGCCCAACCCAATCGCATCAAATATGAAAAATGTATTATTCAACCGAATAATATATTTCCCAAACAAGATAACTGAGAGTAAAGCAAGTCCGGTAACAATCAGATAGGAAGATTGAAGCATCCAGAACGGAGTTACATTCAACAACAAATCCCGGGTGGTTCCACCTCCAATTGCCGTTACAAGACCAACCACATAGGCACCAAACCAATCAAACTGTTTTGCTGAAGCCAATCGAATTCCACTTATTGCAAAGGCAAAAGTTCCTGCATAATCTATTAAATTGATAAAATTCATCTCAATCTATATATATTTAGACGTTCTCACTTTCATTATATGAAAAAAGAAAGCGCATCAAAAAAATTTGATACGCTCCAATTTATCTTTTGATACCAATTATTTCTTTTCAGGTGCAGCTGTTGGTTTAGCTTGAGTTTTGGTAGCTTCAGTTTTTTCTCCAAAATCAGGAGTCACTACTCCTGGTTCGCTTTGCTTAGCCTGTTGTACTTGTTCTTTTATTTCAGAATCGTTCGTTGCTGAAACAGCTTGATGCTTATGAACACCTACAGATATAATTGACAATAGTACAACGCCAATTACCAATCCCCAAGTCATTTTTTCAACAAAATCGGTTGTTTTTCGTACACCCATGATTTGATTTGAAGACGAAAAACCGGCAGATAAACCACCACCTTTCGAGTTTTGCACCAAAACAAATAAAGTTAGTAATACAGAGAGAACAACGATTAAAATGATAATAGCAATGTACATAATATTGTTTATTTTTTTGAGTTTGTGATAATCTTTTCTAAAAATCGAATTTGGTCTGCAAAGTAAATACTTTTTTTCGGATTATTCAAATTTAAAGCCCTCAATATTTCAATTGCTTCAGCGTATTTTCTCTCAGCAATAAGCTTTTTGACGATTTCTTCCGTCACTTCGCTTTTAGTATCGATTAATTTTCTTTCTACAGTTTCTTTCGTGAGAACAACAACATCTTGTATTTGCTTTTCTCTGTCAATCTCCTGAGTTTGATGATTCGTAGGAGAAGCCACTATAGATCGAGCCATTTTCAGACGTTCGGCCAAATTCTTTAATGATTGCTTCGTATCACCTCCTTCCGATTCTACTGAGTCAATCATATCAAAGTAATCGCCCGCTGATTTTGTTTTGGTTGACAGACTGCGACGATAAGGCTCAGACACTATCAATTTTTCCGGGTAAAGATAATAATACAACCAACGTCGGCTAGAACAATAAAGCGATGCTATTCTGAGGTTAGTGGTAAATTGAATACTATTCGATTGCTTCAAAGCCTTGGTATGAAAAATTCTGGATGAAGCAAAATACGGGTACGAATCAACCAACTCTTTTAAGTCGGACACGTAATTATTCGTAACCAATTCCGGCTTATCTACAATTGATATAAATTCTTCGTGTGTCATTCTTATAAAAACATTTTGATAATAAAATCAGACATCAACAACTCTGGCTAATGCTACACCAGACTTAAACGAAATCACCATTTAGCTACTGTGTCGTTATATATATTATCTACAATATCACTTATCATTTGTTTAATCAACTGATCCTGTACATCATTCAACATCAAGGTACTATCAAAAGATTGGAAAGCTGAATACGTTTTATCAAAATCATCTTCAGGATTCTTACTATTTGTAAACCTGACCTTAAGTGTCAATGTAATTTTAGTTTTGGATGCATATGAATCTGCAGAAATAGCCATTGGAGTTAACTGATATCCAACAATTTCGCCTTCCAAATGTAAATCCCCACCTTTCTTTACAGATTGCAAGCGGGTTTGCTTACTATACGCATCTCTCAATGCTTCTGAGAACTCTTGTGACAGAGGTGGATAAACCAGTTCTGCATTATTGGGAAAATCGGAAATTGAAATTGTTTTAATTTTTGTATAATCAATATTAGAACCATTAAATTTGTATGATATTGAGCAAGATGCAACCAACAACATCACCCCTATTAGGAATAAAGTCCCATTCAAATTCTTAAGCCATGTGCTATTTTTTAAGTTCATATATCTTTTATTATTCAATTCCGTATTCTTTAATTTTTCTGTATAAGGTTCGTTCAGAGATATCAAGCTCGTCAGCAGCCAATTTTCTCTTCCCTTTATATTTATCCAGCGTTATTTTTATCATTTCACGTTCCATACCGGCTAGGGTTAGCGGCTTCTGCATTGACTCGACCTCATGATACTCTTCTGCATCTTGTATCGGCTCAGCCTCATCATAATGATTTTCAAAAGGTTTTGCATCTCTTACAACTTTCTCGTTTTGATATTCAACCGGTACATTTGAAGCTGAAATTATTGTATCTTTTCTGTTTAAAAAAGTTGACGAATAATTTAAGTCATCATGCTTTATATCAATATTTGGGCTACTTATGATTTCATGAACAATTTTCTTGAGGTCTGTCATATCTTTTTTCATATCAAAGAGTACTTGATACAAAATTTCCCGTTCACTATTAAATGTTTTTGCATCATTAGTTGAAGCTGAGAATAAGGCTGGTAATCTTTCGACGTCATCTTTAGGTAAATAAGTACGCAATATTTGAGCTGTTATTTCTCTTTGCTGCTCAATGACTGATATTTGTTCCGTGATATTTTTCAATTGTCGAACATTACCATTCCAATAATAATTTGATAAAAGTTGTCGAGCATCATCAGTCAGCCTTACAGCAGGCATGCGGTATTTTTCAGCAAAATCGGACGCAAACTTTCTAAACAACAAGACAATATCTTCCTTCCTTTCTCTTAGAGCAGGCACAGAAATAGGCACAGTATTAAGTCTATAGAATAAATCTTCTCTAAATTTCCCATCCCTAGTAGCCTGAGTCATGTTCATGTTTGTTGCTGCCACTACACGAACATTTGTTTTTTGGGTTTTAGAAGACCCAACTTTAATAAATTCGCCGGTTTCAAGCACGCGTAGCAATCTTACTTGCGTTGATAACGGTAATTCTCCAACCTCATCAAGAAATATTGTACCTCCATCTGCTACTTCAAAATATCCTTTTCTATCAGCTGTTGCTCCAGTGAACGATCCCTTTTCGTGACCGAAGAGTTCGGAATCAATAGTTCCCTCAGGTATAGCTCCACAATTTACAGCAATGTAAGGCCCATGTTTTCTATGACTGTAATAATGTATTATCTGAGGAAAGTTCTCCTTACCCACACCACTTTCACCTGTTATTAATACAGACAAATCAGTTGGGGCTACTTGTACAGCAATATCAATTGCTCTGTTTAGTATTTCAGATGTACCGATAATACCAAAACGCTGTTTGACAGCTTGTATTTCTGACTGTTGCATATATTCAAGAAATTTATACTGTAATTATGGCATAATAAACATGACAAAATTACAAATAAATAAAGAACTATAACCTAAAAAAAAACAAAAATATAGCCAAAGATACTGTTATCAATGAAAGCCGGGTAAGTATTGACGCCAATCAGTAAAACAACAAGCCGTATGAAATAAGAATTTCAGAAAAAAAAAGAAGTAGAATTATCCATTCTACTTCTTACATATTACTAACTATAAATATATATTATTTCTTTCCTTTTAAAGATTTATCTAATCCATCAATAGCGCGTAAAGCAACTTCGTCAGTTGGGTTGATAGCTAATATCTTATTCCAATATACTTTTGATTGAACGTAATCCTTTTTTTGGAAATAATAATAACCCAAATATCTTGAGCATTCAATTATGATTGAATTATATCTAATATCGGCCTTAGCTTCAACAATAGCAAGAGTTTGTTCGTAATATGGTTTAGCCAATCCAAAATTAGTTTCAGTCTCAAGTCCGAAATTTGCTAGCGCTCTCCAACGACTTCCACGATAAACAGTTGGTTCAATTGAAACAACTTTAGCAAAAAGTGTGTCAGCTTTTAATAAATTATTTCTCTTCAGTGTAGGATCTAATTTATCAACATTTGCATAGTTATAATACAATTTACCTAAATCCAAATATACATCAGCATTTATTTTATCTTCAGGCAATAGGCTAACAAACTTATTATATGTTGCAATAGCATTCACATAATCAAGTTTCTCAGCATACATATCCGATATATTTTTAACAAAACCTATCTGTTTATTATCTAAATCGTAAGCTTTTCTAAATTGCTCAATAGCTAAATCATATTGCTTTTTAGCACGTAGTGCATTTCCGTAATATGTATAATCGTAATATGATAGTTCTGGATGATCAGACTTATTAAAAAAAGCATCTGCATACTTAAGTGCATCATCATATTTCTGTAATGATACAAAATTATACATTGCCAGCCGATTAAACACGGGATTTCTTGGTGATTTTTGCAAACCTAATTGAGCAACTTCTAATGCCTTCTTAAAATCACCACTGTAAAAAACAGATGACGCATATTTTGTAAAATCTGCAACGCTTGTGTTACCAGATTTCAAATAGTTATCATAATACTCTGTAGCTTGTTTAAATTCGTTATTAGAGTAATACAAATCACCTAGCTCTCTGTCAGCAAGCAAGAAAGATGGCTCTTTAGCTTTTAATTCATTAAGTTTAGATATTGCTAAAGGTGAATTAACCCCTTTATAAGCTCTAGCATATTTAATGTAGGCTTCCATACAATTAGCATCGTAAAGTATTGCCATTTCATAATTGCTACAGGCTGCACCAACATCTTTTTTTGCTAATTCGATATCACCAGATAAAACTGCTAATGGCGCATATTTAACCTTTATATTTTTAGCTTTTTCTCTGTAGTTTATTGCGTCATCAAACTGTCCATTTGCTAAATAAGCTTCAGCAGCAGCTATATAAAAATCAGGATTTTTCTTTGCAACAGGCAGTTTCAGGGTACTTTGAATTTCTTGTTCAGCAGCCTTAGGATTAGATTTAATCTTGAGCATGGCTAACCCTATCGAATTAAGTGCGTTTGTGCTTTCGCCCGTCAAACCTTTGTTAAAATAGTATAATGCAGAATCTGATTTGTTTTCCCCAAAGTATATTTTCCCTAAATAGTAGCATGTTTCGGAACTGGTTGATGGATCTGTAGTAAGCTCGCTTAACAACAATGGTTTTGCTACATCAGGAAATCCAGCTTTATAATACGATATTCCCTGTCCACCTCTGGCTTGTACAGTAAAGCTTGCAACCAATAAAATTAAAATAAGAGATAAAAAGATACGTTTCATGTAGCTTGTAGTATAAAATAGTTTATGATTATTCGTCTTTAATGTTCACAATCCGTATAGGTTGTGTTGCCGGAACCAATCCGGATTTTAATATAATTCGTTGCCCTCTATCTCCTGTCATAAAAGATGTCAGACTTGATGGCATAGATCCTCTTGGGTCATTTACAATAACATAAATGGTTCTTGTAAATGGATAATATCCATAAAACAAATAGGCCTGAAAAGGTTTATAACTATTTGATTTTGTAGCTTCCTCTTCAGAACTAACAGACATTACTCGTATTTCATTTTTAAAAGATAGGTTTGTTGTGTCTTTTTCATTCCCTAACCAGTTTACTCCAATTATTCCAATTGCATTTGGCGTTTTTGAAACGTAATCAATTACTTCAGGATTTGTATTTTGTGCATACAAAGATGATGCCAGTTTTTGTCCTCTACAGATAGAGTCTATTGCATATCTTACAGTACTTGAATTTTTATTGTCAAATACAATCTGAAATTTACCGAGCTTTGATTTAGGGTATATATCTTTCCAATTAGTGACTTTTCCTGTTAAAATATCTCTAATCTGATTTGTGCAAATTAACGAATCAGGGTTGTGATTATTAATTATTAATGCAATTCCGTCTGTAGCCAACTTATAGGAATGCGGAGAAAATTTTCTACTTTTAAATGACAACTCTTCATTGGAAGATAGTGGACGAGTTGCAATAACAAATCGTACACTATCCTTCAATAAAAGATTTATAGCATCTACCTCATTGGTATAATGAGGTACAATGCCTGCTTTAGGATACATAGCTTCAAATACATCTAATTCTTCTTGGATAATTGGTTTGAAATTTTCATCAACTGCAATTGGAATAACTCCCTCTGTGTATGTATCTGTAAATTTGTCCTTAATCTTGGGCTGACATGAGACCAACAATAATATGAAGAAAAAAGAAAGTAATTTGAATCTAATCATGTTTATCAATTCAATTTAAATGTAATTGGTAATGTATACCAAACCGATACATTTACACCATTTTGTTTACCAGGTATAAACTTAGGAAGTGATTTTACAACTCTCACAGCTTCTTTATCACATGCAGTATCTAAAGATCTTACAACTTCGACCTTATCTACTGAACCAGATTTTGAAACCACAAAACGTAGAGTTACTTTCCCTTGTACACCATTTTCAGCGGCAATTGGTGGATATACCAAATTTTTGCTTATATACTTTAATAATTCAGCATCTCCACCAGGAAAGACAGGCATCTGTTCAATAACAGTATATACTTTTTCTTCCACTTCTTGGGTAACTGCCTGCTTTACTTCAGAAATATCCTTCCCATTTGCTTCATCGTTTCCTTTTACGTCAGCGATTGAAATGGCAGTTTTTGTATTATTAAGCATTTCCTGACTTTTGAACTCTTCTTTTACTTCTTCGTCCTTTTTAATGACCGGAGCAGTAAATTTAATCGAACTTTTTAAAGCTGGAGGTGGTTCAACCGCCTTAGGCTTCTTTATATCATTCTTTACTTCTGGCTTTTCCAATTTTGATAATGTTGTAACTTCAGTCACTACTTCTCTTTCTTTTGGTTTAACCATTTCAATCAATTTTGGTAAGCTAAATCCAACAATAGCTACAACTGTAATAATAATCATCGCTGTATTATGTCTTTTGTTAGATTCGCCACGTAATTGATATGCGCCGTATTGCTTGTTCTTCCCTTGAAAAACAAGTTCACGCCATTCTAAGGAAGTTAAATCTATTTTTGCCATCTTATCAATATTTTGGTCATTTAACTATTTAGAGGTTCCTTGTGTTAGTGCACCTTTATTTCGAAAATTCTTAATTAAGAAATTATCTCCAGGTGTTATCTTGTCAATCACGTACTTACCAATGTTACAAATTTGCATTTCATCAAGTGCATCAATTAAATTCTTATAGGTTGCTCTATCAGATGCTTTTATAATTACAGTCGGTGTCCCCTTTCCGCCTTTTATCTCGGAAACCTGTTTTTTAAATTGCTCTTGACTAATTTTCAACTGAACTTTTTGTTCTTTCAAGTCATTGATCTTATTTACAGCCTCTGTGTTGCGTTTCAATAAAAATGCTCTCAAACCATCAGCTTTATAAGAACTTAGTTTTAAAGAACTATAATCCTTAACATTTGCCTGACCAGTATAATAAAACACTGAATCACCACCTGTCAAAAGCAATGTAACTGCCTCCGAAGCTTTTACTGCATCTTTATCTTTTTCCGTAATTTTATTATCATTAGTCGGCATGCTTATTTCCATTGTTTGAGGTTTACTCAACGATGTACATAACATAAAGAAAGTAATCAGCAACATGTTCATATCCACCATAGGCGTAAAATCAACGTGTACGCTAATTTTTTTCTGTTTACTACCACCTTTCTTCTTTTTTCCTCCGCCTTCGTTACTTTGTATTTCAGCCATAATTTTGTTTATTTTTTATTAGCAGTTTCATTCTTAAGTGACGTAATCAGATTGTACCTGTTTTCTCGCAAATCCAAGAGAGAATTCATTACATTTTTAATTACTTTATAGGGCGTTTTCTGGTCAGCCTTAATGGCTATTCTAAATGCAGGATTAACCGCTTTAGCTTTTTGTATCCATACTTTAAACTGATTATCAAGACTATCAGTTGGTATACCATAATTACCAAGTACTTTATCTTGTTCTTCTCCCTTTAAGGCTAAATAAGCTTTCATACTTTTTATGGGTATTCCAAATGTTTGTGCAATTTTGAACTTCTTCTTTTCTTGTTCTGTAAATGTCACTCCATAATGACTACCCACACTATCCAAGGTATTTACCATATCGGCTTGTTTATCCATGCTCATGAACACCTTTCCTTTAGGATCTATCAAAATTGACAGAATATTGGTTTCAGGTATTTTGATCTCAGATACAGACCCCGGGGTTGTTACTTGTACCGGCTCTTTTTTCACGAACGTAGACGTTAACATGAAAAAAGTAAGCAGAAGCACAGTAACGTCGCTCATCGCGGTCATATCGATACGGGTACTCTTCCTTGCTACTTTTACTTTAGACATAATTTCGCTTTATTTTAGGTTGATTACTTGTGAGATGCAGCAAATGTTTGTACGATAGAGAAACCTACTTCGTCAATAGAGAAAGTAAGTGAGTCAATTTTACTTGTGAAATAGTTATACGAAATAACAGCCAAAGCACCTGTAGCAATACCGAAAGCAGTGTTAATCAAAGCTTCAGAGATACCTTGAGAAAGTGCCATAGAATCTGTACCACCGGCACCTGCTAATGAAGCAAACGAACGAATCATACCGATTACCGTTCCTAACAGCCCCATCAACGTACCTAATGTTGTGATAGTAGCAATGACAGGTAGATTTTGGCTTAACATTGGTAGTTCCAAAGCTGTAGCTTCTTCAACCTCTTTTTGAATAGCCAGAATTTGTTGTTCTTTTGATAATGTTTTATCTTCCTCTACTTCAGCATATTTCACCAAAGCAGATGTTACTACATTACCAACTGATCCTTTTTGTTTATCGCAAATTGCTGTTGCGCCAGCGATGTCACCTTTAGTCAATGCTGTTTTGATTTCCTGAACAAATTTTGCTAGGTTACCTTTACCTTGTGCCGATTTTATAGCAAAAAATCTTTCTACACTTAAAGCCAATACAGTAAGTAATAATGTTTGAATGAGCGGAACAATAAAACCTCCTTTATAAACTGTACCAAGCAAATTACCATCTAGCGGGTGATTATTAGGATCTCCATTTACAAAGTTTGCCGGATTACCGAACACATAGTGAAAAATTGCAATTGCAAGTATGAAACATGCAACAATAACAAGACCTGATGATTTAATACCGGTGAATTGTTTACCTTTTTTTGGTTGTTTTTGATTCTTTGCCATAACTTTTTTTTATTAGTATTATTTTTTATAATTGTTTTTTAAGAATATTTATTGATTATATAATCACTGTAATATGATAGATTTAAACATCAATCTTTAGAATTTTAGACATTCACTTAACGATACGCTGGATCAAGTATATTTATTCATGTATTATTTAAATGAGCACAAAAATAGCAACAAAATCATTAAAGTTGATGCTTTTTACAATTTTTAATTGTATTTTTTTGCATGTGCCTGAATTTCATTGAAATGTAACAAACAGAACATTATTTTTCATATAAAATACTGTAAATAATGTAAGATTTTTAATTTACTTTTAAGACAAAAACAAATAAACTTAACTTATTGTTCAAAAATCATTTTTTTATTAGTAATCTTATAAATATCTGGCATTTCCTAGATATTTATTTCTCTATTCATTTAATTGCAATTGAAAATACAATAGAATGGTTAGTGTGATTAAAAGCAAAATTTTCAATCAAAAATTCATTGTCATTTATTCCTCCGAATACGCAAAAGAAGTTATTTATAGGCAACTACATACTTAAATACAGAAGTAAATTATACATTTTTTTGTATTAAATCTCACTATAAATTCAACATTCAAATATATATAAAAAAAATAATTTATAAGCATAAATCTGCATCTTTTTTCAATCCATTTTTATTAAAAATCTTTACTCTTTAGGCTGTATCATTCCATAGTGAAAATTTCAATAAACACAAATATTTATTATTTCATCTTTAAATAAAAAGAATGAATCAACACATAGAAACTGCATACATATAGTATATATATACAATGCAACCCTACAATTCATATTCTGTATGATTCCTTGACAGGCTCTTTTAATAAAAACGCTGCAATCTAAGTAATTCCAATCAAAGTTAGCTGCATTTGATAAATCAGATCATATATATTATCTGTATTTGATTTACGGGTACAAAAAAAGCCTCATACACTTTCATGTATGAGGCTTTAAAAACGGCGGCTATCTAC
>Ga0302215_10001323_pt1 | contig 17803 bp, 16 predicted proteins | sample II_Fen_N3_1_FD_194580 | JGI IMG/M metagenome (GOLD analysis project Ga0302215, IMG submission 194580) | Peat permafrost microbial communities from Stordalen Mire near Abisko, Sweden - II_Fen_N3_1 | ecosystem: Environmental > Terrestrial > Soil > Wetlands > Permafrost | place: Sweden: Abisko...
ATAAGCTGCTGTTTCGACCATTTGCTTAGTTCTATTGTCTGAAATGTTTCCACCAGAAGTACATTTTGCATAAACAACCTTTCCTTCTGAATTAACTTTAATATAAACAACTACTTTCCCTTCCTGATAAAAATCAACAGGTTCAGCAGGTTTTCCTCCTATAACATGTCTTCCATTAACCGTTGCGTTATTGCCTCCTAAATTTCCATGTCCGAAAGGCCTGCCCTGAATTCCTGATTCGGAACCATTTCCACTTCCATTTCCTGTTCCGTTGCCGCTACCTCTACCATTTCCGCTTCCACTGTTCATCGAGCCATTTGAAAACAGACCATTTACGGTTGCACCTGCTTTATTAATAGCATCCTGTTCTTTTCGTTTTTGTTGAGCAATTCGGTTTTCAGCAGCTATTCTTTTTTGGTCTAAAAGATTCTTTTGATTTAAATCCTGTTCTTTCTGTTTCCGATCTTTATCTTTTTGAATTTTTTCTGAAATGACGTTTGCATTGTCAGTTGAAGTGATTAAATCTTCTTTAGTTGCTGAAATCGGTTTAGTTGTAGTTGCTTTCTGTTCAACTACGGGTGCCAGAATTTCAGCTTCGGGCGCTGCAAGCGGTTCGGCAGATGAACCCATTCCTCCTGCATTTTCATTATCGCCAAAACTTACCATTAAACCTTCTTCTTCAACCGGTTGAGGTAATGTGTAAGGCATAATGTAAAACCACATAATCAGAAATAATGAAACACACGATAAAGCTGAACCAAGTAAACCATATAAATTAGATTTGCTCAAGTTTTTACTGTTTGGTTGATTAATTGAATATGTCATCGTTGAAATTTGTTTTATGGACTTTTTGATACTTCAAAATATCAAATTTCGTACCGCTTTTACTCTAACTGTTTTTTATACCGCTTTATTGTGTCTTCCAGTCCAAAATATAAAGTATCGGCAATTAATGCATGACCGATTGAAACTTCGTCGAGCCACGGAATCAACGAATGAAGATATGCTAAATTCTCAAGACTTAAATCATGTCCGGCATTTAATCCTAAACCTAGTTTTTGTGCCAACCTGGCTGCCTCAACAAATGGTGCAGCAGCTTTTTCTCTGTTTACAGGATAATTGGTTGCATAAGGTTCTGTGTACAATTCAACCCGATCTGTTCCCGATTTAACAGCGTATTCAATGTTTTCCAGATTAGTATCAACAAAAATGGAAACACGAATTCCAACACTTTGAAAATCAGCCACAACTTCTTTTAAAAAATCAATATTCTTAACGGTATCCCAGCCTGCACTCGAAGTAACAGCTTCCGGTGGATCTGGAACCAAAGTAACCTGATGAGGTTTTACGGATTTTACTAATTTTATAAAATCAGGCGAAGGGTATCCTTCTATATTGAACTCAGTTTTCAGAATTGGTTTTAAATCCAAAACATCCTGATAGCGAATATGCCGTTCGTCGGGACGGGGATGTACAGTAATTCCATCGGCTCCAAATCTCTCGCAGTCTAATGCAACATTGCAAACATTTGGAATATTCCCGCCACGGGCATTTCGGATAGTTGCAATTTTATTGATATTTACACTTAGTTTTGTCATTATTCTTTCTTTGTTGAAACATTAAATTGAGTTCAATTGTTTGTCAGATAGTTAAGACTTCAATAAGAATATAATTTTTGATTGAAAATCATTTAAAAGTTGACTATCTTATTAACACACAACCCCGAACTTGTATTGAAAATATTTGCAGGTTTCTATTTCTTTTAGTTCCTTTGCAAAGCATTTTAATTAAAATAAAGCGGATTCAGCTACAAAAATAGCTAAAATTTTCTGAAGCTCTGTCAGTCCGCATTTTTACTTTCATTTTTTTGAACATTATTAAATCGTCTGATTTATGAGAATAGCCGTTTTTGGAAATATTTATCGTACAATAATTATTTCACACATTAAGGTTCTGTTTGAGTTTTTTAAGGATAAAGAAGTCACCATTCTGCTCGATAAAGAACTTTTTGAATTTGTTCGTGAATATGGTCAATGTTCAATGGATCAAACCGAAATAATTGAAAATGATAATTTTAGCGCAGATATTGCATTAAGTATCGGTGGTGATGGTACTTTCTTAAATACTGCTGCTCGTATTGGTCGAAAACAAATTCCGATTTTGGGTATCAATACCGGAAGATTGGGATTCCTGGCTGATATTCCGGGTGAAGACATTTTGCCTGCATTGAATGCATTACTTTCAAACGAATATTTTATTGAAGAAAGAGCGTTAATTCATGTGGAAATATTAGATGGAACGGTTTTAGATTATCCGTATGCACTAAATGAGGTGTCTGTTTTGAAACAAGACAGTTCTTCCATGATTAGCATCAATGTAAGTGTCAATGGTGAAATGGTTCATACTTATCAGGCTGATGGATTGGTTGTTGCGACTCCGACAGGTTCCACGGCTTACTCCATGAGTGTTGGCGGGCCTTTGGTAGTTCCTGAAGCACAAAACTTCATCCTTTCTCCGGTGGCTTCTCACAGCTTAACGGTTCGTCCGTTAATTGTTCCCGATTCCTGGACCATAGATCTTGAAGTTCACAGCCGGAGTCGCAGTTTTTTGATGGCACTTGATGGCCGCTCAAAAGTATTGGAACATAAAACCAAATTAAGAATTACAAAGGCCGATTATACAGTGAAGATTATCAAACAGATAAATCATACTTTTTTTGATACGCTGAAAAACAAATTGCTGTGGGGCGTTGACAAAAGAAATAATTAATGTGATAATGTGTTGATGAGTGAATGCGATAATTTTAAATGAGAATATGCGTATAGTTTTTATGGGAACACCGGAGTTTGCGGTGGAAAGTTTGAAAATATTAGTTGAAAATAATTACGAAGTTGTCGGGGTGATTACTATGCCTGACAAACCAGCAGGGCGTGGCCATAAAGTACAGTATTCTGCTGTAAAGCAATATGCGCTTGACCGGAACTTACGATTGTTGCAACCGGAAAAACTAAAAGATGAAGCGTTTCTGGAAGAATTGAGAAGTCTACAAGCCGATTTGCAAATCGTTGTAGCATTCCGTATGTTACCCGAAGTGGTTTGGAATATGCCTAAATATGGAACGTTTAATCTTCACGCCTCATTACTACCTCAATACCGCGGTGCGGCACCTATCAACTGGGCAATAATCAACGGAGAAAAAGAAACCGGTGCTACTACTTTCTTTCTGACTCACGAAATTGATACCGGTAAAATAATTTTGCAAGAGAAAATTGCTATATCTGAAACCGATAATGCCGGAACTGTTCACGATAGATTGATGGAAATGGGAGCGAAGTTGGTAAAGAAGACTGTGGATATGCTTATTGAAGGCAAAATTGATGCGGTAGATCAGTCTCAATTTATTCATCCGGATTTGGAGCTGAGAGCTGCGCCAAAAATTTTCAAAGAAACCTGTGAGATTGATTTATCGTGGAATGTAGAAAAGGTTTATAATTTCGTGCGAGGTTTGTCACCTTATCCTACTGCATGGGTGGAACTTCAATTTCCAAACCAAACTGAAAAAGTAATGCTGAAGGTTTTTGAAACTGAAAAGGAATTTGAAATCCACGAATTACCAATCGGAACATTAGTCACAGATGGAAAGAAATTCGCCAATATAGCACTGACGGATGGATATATAAATTTAAAATCTGTTCAAATAGCAGGAAAAAAACGAATGGAAATAGGAGAATTATTGCGCGGAATGAGGCTTTAATCTGCCAATAAATAATATTCTAATGTGCTAATTGAAGACAAATTCTTTCCTTCAATTGGCACATTGGCATTTTGGCACATTGAAGTATTATTTTGCAGCAATCGTTTCAATCTCTACCAAAGCTCCCAGTGGCAAAGCTTTTATTGCAAAAGCCGAACGGGCTGGACATTCAGTTTGATAATATTTCTTATACACTTCATTCATTGCCACAAAATCGGCAATATCAGCAATAAAAACTGTAGACTTTACCACTTCGGCAAATGTGTAACCGGCTTCGGTAAGTATAGCATTGATGTTAGCGAAAACCTGTTCGGTTTGTCCGGCAATATCTGAGGCTTCTATTTTCCCCACCAATGGATTAATCGGAATTTGACCCGAGATAAATAACATTCCATTTATTTCTACGGCTTGACTATAAGGACCGATAGCAGCCGGTGCATTGGGTGTAGTAATTATTCTTTTCATTGTAGATTGATTTTTGACACAAAGATAATCACTTTTTGTTGTTAATATTGGTTGTTTCCCTAATATCAAAATTATAAATTCTTAAATCAATTGATTTTTTAGGTTTTGTAATACAAATTTCTAAATATTTTGAAAAATATATGTGGAATATTTAGTGAAATTTCTTTTTTATTATTATGTTTGTTTTATTATTAATTATTTAAATAACAACATATTATGAAAAAAATTATTACTACTTTGGTTGTCGTTTTATTTGCGACAGGTTTTACATTTGCAGGTGGTGGATGGGCAGGTTGCGCAGTTAGCCTAACAAAAGATGGTGGAGGAATCTACTCTTATTCACTCGGAAACGAAAACTGGGCTGATGGCATTTGGGTACTAAGTGATCTTTTTGATGGATATAATTTAGGAACGCCAACTTCGCTGGTTTTGAATGGTGGCATCGCAAATGCATGGACCGACGACTTTCCGGGCTATACCGTAACATCATTTATCCTATACTACCGGGTGTATAAATCAACTGCCACTCCCGGAAGTTGGTCGCAAATTGCGCTGGACAACGTGAATCTAAAGAACGGAAACAACTATGTTTTCGACAAAACCACTTCTAACATCAACCTTCTGGCGCTGGCAACAGCTCCCGGCACAAATACGTATGTTCTGGAGGTTGCTATATCAAAAAGACAGTATTTCACCGGTGGAAGCTGGAACTGCATGATACCTGGGGACCAATCAGTTGCTTACAGTAGCGCAGTAGCAGGATACAAAGCTACATTTACAAAATCGATAGGTACAGGTTTGAATAAAATTGAATCGTCTTTGAGAATATCTACTGAGTCTGGTAAAATAATTGCTAACTTTGATGGAAAAGCTCAAGTGCAACTATTCACCAGCACCGGACAGTTAATCAGCTCTGCAACTGCTGAAAATGAATTCAATAAAACAGTAAAAAGCGGTGTTTATTTGCTTCGTATCGATGGACAATCTCACAAAGTGTTGGTTCAATAAAACAATAAGATAAAATTCTGGCGGTCATTTCAAACTGGTTTTGAAATGACCGCTTTTGTTTTTCAATCGTATTATTTTCGGCTAAGGTCTTTTTTTCTTATCTTTGCATTCCGTTTCTTAAAGGGAAGCTAAATGTATTTTATTGAAAAAGAGATATGTTTAATTGACTTTAGCGGATTTTTTGTAATTATGAATTATGCATTATAAATTGTGAATTAATTATTTATGGAACTCGCAAGTAAATACAATCCCACCGACATCGAATCGAAATGGTATCAATATTGGCTAGACAACGACTTTTTTAGTTCAAAACCTGATGGTCGTGAGCCTTATACCATTGTTATCCCTCCGCCAAATGTAACCGGTGTGTTGCACATGGGACACATGCTCAATAATACCATTCAGGATGTGTTGGTTCGTCGGGCACGTATGCAGGGTAAAAATGCCTGTTGGGTTCCGGGTACCGATCACGCTTCAATTGCTACCGAAGCAAAAGTTGTTGGGAAACTGGCTGCCGAAGGAATCAAGAAAACCGACCTGACCCGCGAAGAATTCTTAGGTTACGCCTGGGACTGGACGCACAAGCACGGTGGAATTATTCTGGAGCAGTTGAAAAAACTGGGTGCTTCGTGCGACTGGGATCGTACGGCTTTCACTATGGATGAGCCACGTTCGGAAAGTGTATTGAAAGTTTTCTCCGATTTGTACGAAAAAGGCCTTATTTACCGCGGTGTGCGCATGGTAAACTGGGATCCAAAGGCGTTGACAGCACTTTCGGATGAAGAAGTAATTTTTAAAGAACAACAAGGTAAATTGTTCTACCTGAAATATAAAATTGAAGGCGAAGATGGTTACGCTGTTGTAGCAACAACGCGTCCCGAAACGATTATGGGTGATACTGCGATGTGTATCAATCCGAACGACCCCAAAAATGCACATTTAAAAGGGAAAATGGTAATTGTTCCATTGTTTAACCGTGTTATTCCGGTAATTGAAGACGATTATGTGGATGTTGAATTTGGAACCGGTTGTTTGAAAGTAACTCCGGCGCATGATGTGAACGATTACATGTTGGGCGAGAAATACAATTTGCCTTCTATCGATATTTTCAATGACAATGGCACATTGAACGAAAACGGTGCGCAATATGCAGGATTGGATCGTTTTGATGTTCGCAAACAAATTGAAAAAGACCTGGAAGCTGCTGGTTTACTTGAAAAAGTGGAAGCATACACCAATAAAATAGGCTATTCCGAACGAACTGATGCAGTTATTGAACCAAAGTTATCGATGCAATGGTTTATGAAAATGGAAAATCTGGCAAAACCAGCTTTGGAAGCGGTAATGAGCGATGACATCCAGCTTTATCCAGCCAAATTCAAAAATACGTATCGCCACTGGATGGAAAACGTGAAAGACTGGTGTATTTCGCGTCAGCTTTGGTGGGGACATCGTATTCCTGCATACTTTCTGCCTCAGGGCGGTTTTATTGTGGCTTTATCAAAAGAAGAAGCCTATGAAAAAGCACTGTCAACTGTCAACTATGAACTGTCAATTGACGACTTACGTCAGGATGAAGATGTGCTCGACACATGGTTCTCGTCATGGTTGTGGCCCATTTCTGTTTTTGATGGAATTAATAATCCGGAAAATGAAGATATCAACTATTATTATCCAACCAATGATTTAGTTACGGCACCTGAAATTATCTTTTTTTGGGTTGCCCGAATGATAATTGCAGGATATGAATACCGAAATGATTTACCATTTAAAAACGTTTATTTCACAGGTATCGTTCGAGATAAATTGGGTCGCAAAATGTCGAAATCGTTGGGTAATTCACCCGATCCGTTGGATTTGATTGCCCATTATGGAGCTGATGCAGTGCGTCTGGGAATGTTGTTAACTTCGCCGGCCGGAAACGATTTACCTTACGACGACAGCCTTTGTGAGCAAGGTCGTAACTTCAATAATAAAATCTGGAATGCTTTCCGCCTGGTAAAGGGCTGGGAAGTAGCCGATATTGAGCAACCGGAATCAGCACGCATGGCTGTAAAATGGTTCGAAGCGCAATTGAACAAAACATTGCTCGAAATTGAAGATTTGTTCTCTAAATATCGTTTGTCGGAAGCTTTGATGGCAGTTTATAAACTGTTCTGGGACGAATTTTCAGCATGGTATTTGGAAATGGCAAAACCTGCCTACCAACAACCCATCGATCGCACGACTTACGAAGCCACGCTAGGATTCTTCGATTCGTTGTTGAAAGTATTGCATCCGTTTATGCCATTTATCACCGAGGAACTTTGGCAAGCGCTGGAAGACCGCAAAGACGGCGAAAGCATCATGGTGGTTCTTCAACCAAAAGCGACTGCTGTTGACGAAAAGCTGATTATTGAATTTGAATATGCTAAAGAGATTATTGCCGGAATTCGTTCAGTTCGGTTACAAAAGCACATTCCAAATAAAGAAAGCTTAAGTTTACAAGTGATTGGTAAGCACAAAGCCGACTTTGATGCTGTGATTGCTAAACTTGGTAATCTGGAAGCAATTGAGAATGTTGTCAATAAAAAAACTATATTATCTGTTTCATTCTTAGTTGGCACTACTGAATATAATGTTTTATTAGGTAGAATGATTGACATCGATGAAGAAATTGCCAAAATGGAAGGTGAAATCAACTACTTCGAAGGGTTTATTGATTCAGTTATGAAAAAACTCGGCAACGAACGTTTCGTGGCAAATGCTAAACCGGAAGTAGTGGAAGCTGAACGGAAGAAAAAAGCCGATGCCGAAAGTAAAATTGCTTCACTGAAAGAGGGAATTGAAGCGTTGAAAAAATAAATTATGACTCCAACATATCAACAACTCACTCTTACCACCTGCAAAATAGCCCGAACCGTTGGAAAATTCATGGCGGAAGAACGCAAAAGTTTTGATGCGTCCATGATTGAAAACAAAGGTTTGCACGATTTGGTGAGTTATGTGGACAAGGCATCTGAAAAACAAATCATTGAAGAGCTTTCGAAATTAATACCCGAATCCGGTTTTATTGCCGAAGAGGGAACCAGCGATAAACAGGGTGAGCGATTCAATTGGGTGATTGATCCGCTGGATGGAACTACAAATTATATTCAGGGTATTCCAGTTTATGCTGTCAGCATTGGTTTGCTCGATGAAGATGAACTGGTGCTGGGCGTTGTTTATGAAGTCGGACGTGATGAGTGTTTTTATGCATGGAAAGATGGCGGTGCATTTCTGAACGGTGAACCGATTCACGTTTCGGAACGCGGTGATATTCAGGAAGCATTACTGGCAACCGGTTTTCCTTATAATAATTTCAGCAAAATGGGAAGTTATATGGAATTTCTGCAATGGACCATGAAGCATGCTCGCGGTGTTCGCCGACTTGGTTCTGCAGCAACAGATTTGGCTTATGTGGCTTGCGGACGGTTTGATGCTTTCTGGGAATATGACCTGAAACCGTGGGATGTGGCAGCAGGAGTGGTGATTGTAAAAGAAGCCGGTGGTGTTGTGACCGATTATAAGGGTGGAAATGATTTTTTGTTTGGAAAGGAAATCGTGGCGTCGAATGTGTTACTTGATGAAATTGTCCAGTCGAAAATCAAAGAGTTCTCGGAGTAATCAAAGGTAAATAGTAAATGAATAATAGTAAATGTATTTATGCTAATAAACGAACGGGATACACGCGCAGAACGCCTTTTACAGGTTGCAAACGAGATGATGACCGCTGCACGAACAGCTCCGAAAGGAAAAGGTTTTGATATTATAGAAGTGGCTTTGATAACCGGGGAAACAATTAAAGAATTATCGGAAGCGATGTTGGAGTACAGCGAAAAGTCAGGATTGAAGTTTGTTTTGCGGGATTCAGCCAATATTCTTCCTGCTGAAGCCATTGTTCTAATTGGAACCAAACAACAAATTCATAACCTGAATTGCGGTTATTGCGGTTTTGATTCTTGTGCTGAAAAAATCCAGTTTCCCGAAGTTCCGTGTTCGATAAACTCAGTGGATGTTGGTATTGCCATTGGTTCTGCCTGTTCGGTTGCAGCCGACAGAAGAGTTGACAGTCGGGTGATGTTTTCGGTTGGACGGGTAGCTCAGGAATTGGGAATGATGCCAGGTTGCAGTAATATATATGGTATTCCAATCAGTTGTTCTTCAAAAAGTCCGTTTTTTGACCGTATTTCAACAAATCCGGCAAAATAAATATCCGGTTTATTCTCCGAAACTCCTTGTAATTCCTACAAATTCCGAAATTTTCTTTGTATCTGACTCGAAAATGTTTCCAACAACCACGATGTCGGCTCCCGCTTTGAAAGCGTCTGATAACTGGTTGCCGGTTTTAATTCCTCCGCCCACAATAAGCGGGAGAGATAATTCAGCACTCACATAGTTGATCATATCGTTAGGAACCGGTGTAACAGCTCCGCTTCCGGCTTCGAGATAAATCAGTTTCATTCCCAATAATTCGCCTGCAATCGCAGTTGAACGTGCAATTTCTTTCTTGTCTCTTGGAATCGGACGCGTGTTGCTTATATATTCCACCGAACTGGTTTTGTCGCCGTCAATTAAAATATAACCGGTTGGAATAACTTCCACATTGGATTTTTTAATCGAAACTGCTGAAGTAATATGTTGTCCAATAAGAAATTCAGCATTTCTGCCGGATAAAAGCGAAAGATATAATAAAGCATTAGCTTTTGAGCTGAATTGCGATGCATCTCCCGGAAATAAAACGATTTCCGATTTTGTTTCTTCTTTCAAAACTTCGATTAATGAATCAACCGAACGAACCGTGTGACTTCCACCCACAAAAATAAAATCAGGAACGCTTGTTTTTAATTCGGCAATGGTAGCAGCCAATAAACTACCTTGACACTGATCAGGGTCCAGTAAAACAGCCAGCATCTTCTGATTTAATTCTCTTTTAAGAAGAATTGATTTATAAAGTTTTTTCATAATAACAGATTTCTAAATTAAACCAGACAATAAGCTAACGTATAGTCTGACGTGTTGAAATAATGAAGTTCATAACGCGAATCGGTGGGAATATGTTTTGCCTTTATTTTGCCCGTTGAATTTGCTTCGAATGGAAAAAGCTCAAGTTGATTGGCAAAATCAACGGCTTGGTTTCCAATAATTTTAAATAAAGCTTCTTTCGCCGACCACGCAATTTGCAATTGCCGGATATCTTTTCCTTCTGAAAATGCTATTTGTTCCTTCTCGCTTAAAAAACGTTTGTATATTTTCTCTATTTTCGCAGATGGACATTCAATATCAATCCCCACATGACGATCTGGATGTGCTATGACAGCCATGAAATTCTTGCTGTGTGAAACGCTTATCTGATAGCTTTTATCAGCCAAAAATGGCTTGCCATCGGCATCATATTCAATCAGAACAGTATTGCCAAGTAACATCTTTAAGGCAAATCTGACTCCAATATACTCAAGTCTTCGCTTTTCTGAAACCAGTTTGTTGAATTCAATCGTTTCAATATCGGAAAGCTGATATTCTTCTAATAATTCATCTACAGTTTCTGTCAATTCCAGAATCAACAGGTTAGCATCATCAACGTTATAAGATTCACTTTTCATTTTTTCCACTCAAAACTTTCCATGATTCTGATCACATCTTCCCGGATATAATTCGATATGGGCGCTATAGAATCTTTATTGGGAACATTGTTGAAATACAGCGCACCTCTGAAAAAATGGTTCGTGCTGTCTGTCAAAACAAACTGAACAGACGAAGCTGTATTTCCTTTCAAATCATAAAGAATGCCATGCACATCTTTTTCAGGATGATCGAACACTTTTTCCTGAATTCCATCCGCCCTGACGCTATGTTTATATACAATTTTTCGGGTATCTTCCAGCAAATCAATTAAATTTCCTGTAACCGGCTTATAACTGCAATAGATGTTGGCATTTAATTCCGGATAAAATAAATCAATCCAGTATTTTTCGCCTTTTTCAGTCCGGTTAATAAGTTTAACACCCCGTGGTAAATCGAACCGATACGGCAGGTTCAATGTATCAATTGTACGGTAGGAATGTTCGGGTAAATCAACACGAAAATAACCGTATGGTTTGGGAACATAGGCTTCATTGCAGGCACTAAAAAGAAAGCTAAAAATTATGCAAATCAATATGCTGTTTATTCTTGAAAACATGTTGTCTTGTTTATCTTTAGTTGTTTTTGACAGAATATGATAAGCGAAATTATTCATCCGTTTTAGTGAAATCATCTTTGATATAAAGTTTTACCTTCTTGATACGGCGATTGTCGGCAGCAACAATTTCAAATACGTATCTGCCGAAATCAATTCGCTCGTTTTTTACCGGAATATCACCTTTTAATTCCAGTATAAGTCCGGCTAGTGTTTCAACTTCTTCAGTCACTTTTACGAAATCTTCTTCTTCAATTTCGGAAATCTTGAAAAAGTCATTCAGTAAGATTTTTGCTTCGAAAATAAACGTATGATTATCAATTTTGGTGTATAACAATTCATCTTCATCATACTCGTCGCTGATATCACCCACAATTTCTTCCATAATGTCTTCAAGTGTAATCAAACCAGAAGTGCCTCCATACTCATCAACAACTAGCGCCAAATGCACTTTATTCTCCTGAAATTCATTCAACAGGTCATCAATCATCTTGGTTTCAGGAACAAAATAGGCCTGACGAACCAGACTTTGCCAACGAAAAGTTGCCGGTTTGTCCAAATGGGGCAATAAATCTTTGCTGTAAAGTAACCCTTTAATATTATCGCGGGTGCCGGAGTAAACGGGAATGCGGGAATATCCTGATTTGATGATAGCATCCAAAACATTTTTGTAGTTGGTTTTAATGTCCAGATCCACAATATCTACCCTGGAAGTCATAATATCCACTACCTGAATGTTCCCGAATTTTGTGATTCCTTCGAGGATTCCTTTATCCTCATCCTTGCTGTTTGTAGTTAGTTTCAGGGCATGCGATATTTCATCCATTGAAATGTTTGAACGGTAATATTTAGATAACCGGCTATTAACCAACGACGTGGAATTGACCAGTAGACTTACAAATGGTCCAAACAATTTTTCAAGTGCCGACAAAAAAGGAACAGTACTTACAGCCGTTTTTTTTGCATTCTGCGTTGCAAAAACTTTAGGCATAATTTCTCCGATTAATAATATGGCAAAGGTGATAAGGATCGTTTGAAAAACAAAACCGAAAACCGGTGCATTTTCAAAATCTATAATCTTGGTTGTAAAATAGGTAAGCAACAAAATAACGGCCATATTGACAAAGTTGTTGCCAATAAGCATCGTTGCCAGCAATCGTTGCGGAGTTTTAAGTAAACGCAGAATAGTATGATCGGCTTTGTTCTCGCTGTCTTCCAGTTCATCCAATGTTTGAGGATCGAGCGAAAAAAAAGCAACTTCCGAAGCTGAAATGATTGCCGAAATACACAATAAAATCAGGCTTATCGTTAACGAAACAATGGCTGAAAGTGTGATCGGGTGAACCGTAATACCTCCAAATATGGAATATAAAAAGTCCATTTCCAAGTAAGATTTTAAATGATATGCAATACAGATTTATTTAATCTGCAGGCACAAAAGTAATGCTTTTTTCCGAGATGTTAGTTAACTAAATTCCGATTAAAAATTCAGAAAACAGTTGGTTGAGCGTAATGATTTCTTTAGCGGTTTTTCACCGAAACAATTTTATCAACCACAAATTTATTTACACCACGCCACGGCAATGTTCCAAGATATTCATTATAATGTAATTCCACCTCTTTGCCACTGCAACGCATTAAAGAATCCGCCACTTGTTTGTCGGTAACCGAAAATGAGAATTCATACGATTGAATGGTTCCTGCAGCCTGCGAACGAAATCCCGATTGAATCATTTTACCTTCATACGTTTTGAAAACATAACCCTTGTGAACGAAGTAATTAATTTCACCGGCTTTAACGCCTTCACCAAAAACAAAATAAAATCTGAAAAAGAACCAGCAGCCGAACAGAATAACGGCGATTATTGTTCCAATTGTAAATGCTTTTTTAATTTTCGGACTCATAATTAATAAATATTTAATTTAAATACAAATATAGCGTATTTTTTCGGGTTTGATTGAAAAATTTAATAAAAACAAATGTCAAATCCTTATAAATGGCTATCTTTACTCCGTCAAAATATTCCCGAACAGGTAGTGGGATTTCTCACAAAGATTTGAAATCAGTTTAAAAAAAACAGAGTATTATGGAAGATAAATTAGTTACCCTTGCCATTCGCACCTTTCAACGGGCACAAATGATTAAATCTGTTTTGGACGAAAACGGAATTGAAACTGTTATTCATAACCTGAATCTTGAACAACCCGAACTGGCTGTAGGCGTTCGTGTCCGAATAAAAGAAAGTGATTTGCCGCGCGCATTGAAAATAGTGGAAGAAATGGAAAGTGCCTGGGAAAGAGAACCGGTAACCGGCAACACGGCAACTCCTCAGGTTCTTATTCCAATCGATTTCGCCGATCAGGTGCACAAAGCTACCGATTTTGGATTCCATTTTGCCGATATTCTGGCTGCCGAAGTTGTTTTTTTGAATGTGTATTTCAGTCCGGCATTTACGATTTCATCAAACAATGATTTAAGTACATACAGCATTAGCGACAGTGAATTGTTGCGGCGGATTATCAGTTCGGCTAATGCTGAAATTGAAAACATGACCAAGCTGATTCATAAACGCATTGAAAAAGGCGAATTACCCAATATTCCGTTTAGTTTCGAACTGAAAGAAGGTGTTCCGGAAGATCAGATTCTGGATTATTGCAAAAAAGACAGACCTGCATTGGTTGTTATGGGAACACACGGGAAAAAGCTCACCAACGAACTTATCGGCAGTGTAACCGCTGAAGTGATGGAAGCCTGTGTTTCTCCTGTTTTTGCTGTTCCGGTTCATATGACTATGGAATCGCCCGATGACATTCACCGCGTTGCATTTCTCACCAATTTCGAACAAAAAGATTTGATTGCCATCGACCGGGCCATTTCACTGTTTACCTCTGAAAAACTGGAATTGTATTTTATTCATGCTTCCGATAAAAAGAATGAACCATGGAATGAAATTATGCTTGTCGGAATTAAGGATTATTTTGCAAATCATTATCCGAATCTGACAACAAATTATGCCTTGTTGGGCGCCAATGAAGATTTGAAGCTGCTCGATAATTATTTAAGCACCCAGAAAATCAATGTGTTGGCATTCAATACACACCGTCGTAATATATTTGCCCGGTTATTTAATCCCGGACTTGCCTATAAACTCGTTTTGCATTCCGATACGCCTTTATTTGTAACGCATGATTGAGAACTAAATCAAAATCCAGAAGGCCTGATTATTCAGACCTTTTCTTTGATGCTTTTTTAGCAATCTATAGCTCAAAATTATCATAAAATACTACTTTTGTAAGCACAATCCGATACATATTGATTCGAATGAATTCAATAAAGTTTTTCTTTACTATCAATACATGAAAAGAAACATCCTGATTATTTCGCTACTATTCTGTTTAATTCCTTTTTCTTTTTCAACAAATGACTTGCTTCCGATATTAAAAGAGCGAATCGTTGCAATGAGTCTGAATCCGATTTTTCAATCGCCGGATCAATACAAACTGGCATCTGAAATTTCGAATAAGGGGAATACCTCGGATTTGAGTTTACACGATTTATACTGGAATACCTATCAGAAAGAGGAAGATATGGATGCTTTTCTGAAAACGCAATTGGCGGATGGATCGTGGGCGGACATTGATTATACCGACGATGCGCGAAGTAACTGGCAACCCACAAACCACGTATCAAGGCTGCTCTACCTGACCCGGGTTTACATCACGCCTGCATCTAAGTTCTATCATCAAAAATCGGTTTCAGTAGTTATTCATCGGGGTTTAAATTATTGGTTTCAGAAAAAACCGGTTTGCCGTAACTGGTGGTATAACGAAATAGGAGTTCCACGTATGATGGGACTGATTTTCTTGTTTGTAGAGGATGAACTAACCGAAAAAGAGAAAACGGAAGCAATTTCGGTGATGAATCATTCGCAATTTAAAATGACGGGGCAAAACAAGGTATGGCTTGCCGGAAATGTGTTGATGAAAGCACTGTTAACTAATGATGAGAAATTGGCCAAAGAAGCCCGGGATACTATTTCGTCTGAAATTTTCACGGGTACCAAAGAAGGTATTCAACCAGATTTCAGTTTCCATCAACATGGACCACAACAACAATTCGGAAATTATGGATTGTCGTTTATATCCAGCATGGCCTATTTTGCAAACGTTTTCAGTGAAACACCACTTGCATTTTCTCCCAATCAACTGAGTATTCTAAGAAATTACGCCCTTGAAGGACAGAATTTTGTTGTCTGGCGTGGATATATGGATCTTAATGCCTGCGGACGTCAGTTTTTTAAACAGGCGCAAATAGGAAAAGGACTGACCTTGTGTATTGCGGTTAATCAACTCAAAAAAGCGGATAAAACCTTTACTGATAATTATGACGATATTCTGAAGCGAAACCTTCCCCCTGTAACTTTGTCCGAAAATCCCATGAGCAAACATTTCTGGAATTCCGATTTAACTGTTTTTCGTTCTGAAAATATGTATGTTTCCGTTCGGGGAAGTTCGCCACGAGTAAAAGGAACGGAATTTACCAACAATGAAAATAAAAAAGGACATTTTATTGCCGATGGTTCTACTATATTTATGAGAAATGGCACTGAATATGTCGATATTTTCCCGTTTTGGGACTGGAATAAAATACCCGGAGTTACAGCTCCGATATTGGATTCCATTGTGCCTCAACCCGATACTGACACGTATAAAAACCCGAATCCTTTTGTGGGCGGTTTGACGAATAACGGTACCGGGATTTCAACCTTCCATTTGGCACGAAATGGGGTAGAAGCAAAAAAATCGTGGTTTTACCTGAAAAATGTTCTGGTTTGTCTCGGCACGGATATTCATTCAAAAACCGGTAAAGACATTATTACCGGAGTTAATCAATGCTTGCAAAAAGGAAAAGCCGTACTTACCCTGTGGAATGGAAAAGAAAGTGAAATGAATGACACGGTGATAAATTCAGGCAACTTGAAAACGGTTTGGCATGACTCTATCGGTTATTATTTTCCACAGACTACAACAAGTTCTCTATCATTGAAGACTCAAACCGGCAACTGGCACATAATTGCCGATCCATACGCTGCCGATTCTGTTTCGGGGAAAGTTTTTAAACTCTGGATTGATCACAGTGTGAATGCAACAGCATCCAATAAGTACGAATACATGGTGGTTCCAACCGTTTCGCCGGCAAAATTAAATGAATTTGTTCAACATACCGGGATTGAAGTGCTGGAAAACAATGCAAATGTTCAGGCGGTGAAGCTCCGGAATGATTCGTTGTTTCAGTTCGTTTTTCATAAACCTGTGCAGGTTAAAACCTTTTCGAAAGATGATTTTATTTTGTCAGAAACAAATGGACTGGTGATGATTGGTAAAACGCCGGGCAATGCGCTGCAACTAACGGTTGTCGATCCGACCCAACTGCAAAAGACGTTCAAACTGTTTTTAAGCGGAAAATATACGGGAAATTTTTCAACCTATAACGAGTTAAAAGACCGGACGGAGTTTGTGATTCCATTGCCCAAAAAGGGATTTGCAGGAAGTTCGGTTGTGTTGGAATTGAAACAGAAATCCTCCACTTACATTCCACTTGCCAGGATATCCGCCAAATGAATTCCTTTAACCGCTAATTTATTTTTGGAACAATAGCCGTTTATATTCATCATGCACGAGGCTTCCGTGGTTACAACATATTCGGCTCCGGTAGCCACGGCATTAATTACTTTCTTCTCAGCCATGGCGGTGGAAATGGCCGGATTCTTTACGGCAAAAGTTCCACCAAACCCGCAACAGGTTTCGCTTTCTTCCATCTCAATCAGTTCCAGACCGGCCACCTGAGCCAGCAGTTTGCGGGGTTCATCTTTGATGCCGTATTCCCGGAGAGCGGAACACGAATCGTGAAAGGTAACTTTATGTGGAAACGACGCACCCAGCTTCTCCACTTTCAATACATTGACCAGAAAATCGGAGAGTTCGTAAACTTTTGATTTCAGCAGAGCATGTTGTTTTTGCAATTCAGGTTTGTCGGCAAATAATTTGTGGTAATGATGAATTACAAAGCTCGAACACGAACCCGAAGGAGAGACGATGGGCATATCTGCATTAAAATCAGTCAGGAATTTCTCTGCCAGACCAGACGCTTCGTCCCAATATCCGCTGTTGAAGGCCGGTTGTCCGCAACACGTTTGATTCGGATTGTAATGAACCGTACAACCGGCTTTTTCAAGAATTTTTATGGTGTTAAATCCCGTTTGAGGATATAGTTGATCGATATAACAGGGGATAAATAGTTGTACATCCATGCTGCGGGTATTTGTTTCTTTTTTATAAGGTTATAGCGGGCGGACAACCATGTATCCGGTTATGTTTCC
>Ga0302215_10001324_pt1 | contig 17793 bp, 8 predicted proteins | sample II_Fen_N3_1_FD_194580 | JGI IMG/M metagenome (GOLD analysis project Ga0302215, IMG submission 194580) | Peat permafrost microbial communities from Stordalen Mire near Abisko, Sweden - II_Fen_N3_1 | ecosystem: Environmental > Terrestrial > Soil > Wetlands > Permafrost | place: Sweden: Abisko...
CACCCATTTTATCGGGTATTGCAGCACTTTATCGCTCGGTAAAACCCAATGAATCGCAGGAAATGATTTTTGGAAACCTGATTAACTCCATTGGAACCTATGTGGACATCCAGAAAGCACTAATCGTAGTTCCGACTCCTCAATTAGGGATAGTTACGTATGCAGTGTCCGATTCACTTGATGGAGACAAGGACGGACGAATGGATGTGGGAGAAACAATTGAAATGAAAGTTAAAATACGAAACACCTGGGGACAGGCGAACGATGTAAAAGTTGGCCTGGCATTCAAAGAATTTGAAGATCAGACCACAGCAACTATCCTAACTCCGGAAGCAGCTGTTGGAAGCATTTCAGCCTATGCTAACAGGTCAAATGTCATTCCGCTAAAGCTTAAACTATCTAATGAAATTGCCGATGGCAGGGACATCAACTTTGTATTGAAAACATGGTATGGCGACCATCTGGGAGAAATGAGTCAGGATATTACCATCAAAATTGAGAATGGGATTGAATTAAAAGGTGTGATTAGCAGTGATACGACGCTTTATGCCGACAAGCAATATATTATAACGGATAATCTGGCAGTTGACGCAGGGGCTACATTAACCATCAAACCAGGAACAACTTTAAAGTTTGCCGAAAATAAATCATTAGTCATTGCAGGTAATTTAATCGCTTACGGAACTCCGGATAGTCTGATTACTTTTACAAAACGTGATTTATTTTCATCGTGGGCAGGAATAAGTGTTGAATACCGGGGGAGATTAAAAATGAAATATGGAAAGATTTCTTTTTGTGGTCTTAATGGTGGATTCGAAAATAATATTCTGAATGAAAATTATGAAACAGGTATTAGTATTGAAAATACACTTTTCACAAATAATTATGGATCTATTAAATCCAATCGTGATATTTACAAAAGAAATGTTTTTACAGGAAATTACATGATGTCTGGAATTTTTAATGACATGTATTATTCTAATATTTCAAACAATAATATCTGTCATAATAAACAAAAAGATCTACATGGAAATTCATCACCATTATACGATCAATTAGATAGTCCGGATAGTTTAATTCAGAATTGCATATATGATAATCCTGGAACGAAAAATACTGATAACAGCATTTTTATTCAATCGAACACCTTCAAGATAGATAGTTATGCACCTAACTATTTTGGCACTACGAATGAAGATATAGTAAATGCAGGAATATTTGATTTTGGAGAATATGGCTCCAAGCCTTTTGTAGATATCAGCAATAAATTAAACCGACCCTCCAAAGAAAACCATGGGTTGGTCTGGAAAGTAGTGGTGAATGGCAAAGATGCCCAGGATGAATTTAACCAGTTAGATCCGTTAGGGGTTGGGAAACAAAAGTTTGAAGTATATTTTAACCGGGCCATGGACATTAACTTTCCACCCTTCGTGACCATGGGAATACAGGCCCCCTATTCTCAAACCCTGATTGCCGAAAATGCTACATGGAGTGCAGATTCAACCATCTATACCGTCTATAAAAATGTGGGACTGACTACCGGTGATGGCATAAATACGATCAGGGTAACCGGCGCCAAAGATATGGATCATTTTGAAATTCCAATTGAAGACAGACGTTTCAGGGTGGTCGTAGGAACAGCCAATTTATCTTCACTTGAATTTAAAGCAGATGCCGGGTTAGGAAAAGTAAACCTGGAATGGAACAATAACAAGTTGGCTGATGGATTGGGCTATAATTTGTACCGTCAGGAAAATATCAATCCAACACAATTGACCCTTCCTGTTCTGATTAATAAAACCCTTATTGCCGACACAATCTATACAGATTTTGATGTAACACCCAATACAAAATATTACTATTATTATAAGATTGTCCGTACTGACTTGTCAGAAACGGACTCTTCCAGGGTTGTCACTGCCATTCCGTTTACAGCAACCAAAGGGGATGCGAATGGAGACCTGAGTGTCAATGTACTGGATATAACATCCATTGTAGCCTATCTGTTGAATAATAACCCGCAGCCATTTATACTGGCAGCTGCCGATGTGAACAGCGACAATAATATTAATGTGCTTGATATTGTGGGAGTGGTGAATCTGGTGCTTCATGGACCTCAAAACGTAAAGGGCATGGCAAAGGAACAAGAGGCAAGTTTATACATGGAGAATGATACCTTGTTTGCCGATACCAACGTTCCGGTTGGTGGGATACAGTTTGACCTGAGCGGAGTAACTTCCATGGATGAAATGACTGCTTTACCTGTTCTCGCAGGTTTTGAATCGGGCTATACTGCTACCGAAACAGGGTTGCGATTAATTTACTACAGCATGTCGGGTAAGAACATACCTTCCGGGACACATATCCCGCTTCTTGTCATGAAAAGTGGAAGTAAGATTGTGAATGCAGTTTTTGGTGGAACGAACGGATCACCGATCAAGGTGAATTTCATTTTGACCCGAATTGGTGATATCAGCAACAACATGAATCAAACGATGGCTGAATTAGGACAAAACTTTCCAAATCCACTGACGGGTCAAACGAGCATACCTGTTCATATCTATGAAGCGGTAGATGAAGCAGTGGTTCGAATCGTGAATATGATGGGCCAGGAAGTCGGGATTATGCGATTGAGCAATCCAATAATCGGAGAGCATTTATTATTGTGGAATGCAGGAATGAATAAAGGGTTGTTTATCTATAAACTCGAAATCATAACGAATAACCAAAAACAAATCTGTCCGGCAAAGAAAATGATTGTACAATAATACAGTATTCTGTCACTGCCACCCCTAGAACGGAGGCAGTGACAGATTAAAAAACATTATTTCATTACTCCGACATGTTATGAATCATTGTACTTCGTTCGTACGAATCATCTTCATTAAAAATCATACAAATTGAAACTCATAAAAAAAATAACCATAGGATTTAGTTTGTTCTTATTGATGCTGACCTGCCAGTTACAGGCACAAAATATTTTAAAAACAGGAATCTATCAGGTGTTGTCCAATACGGAATTTGAAATTCAGCTTATCGCTGAAAACAGTTCTGCTTTTTCTGCTTTTCAGGTAGATATTCCTGTCCCAACAGGTTTTACCTACGTAGCCGGATCGGCTATATTGAATGCTTCCCGTAATTCGGGGCATGCTTTAAGTGCCAGTCTGATTGACGGAAATATCCTCCGGTTAATTGGCTATTCTGTCGGAAATTCTCCCTTCTTAGGAAATTCAGGTACGTTGGTGAGCTTTAAATTTAAAACCGGATCACTTCCCGGTGGTAATACCCTTGCCCTGAATCAGGCGATGCTTGGTAATAGTGAGTCGAATAATATCATCACAGGAAGTACCAATGGATCAGTAACGGTATTGGCACCCAATATTTCACTTTCAATAAGCAAATTGGATTACGGCCGTGTACAACTAGGAGCTTCATCAGAGCAGTCTTTTCAAATCACGAATACAGGCAATACCGATCTGGTCATTCAGAGTCTTGATTTTAGCAACGCGCAGTTTTCAACAACAGACGTACCCGGTTTTATCATTGCATCACATACAAGTCATGCTATCACGGTGAAAATGTCTGCCACAACCCCGGGAAATTACGTAGAGAAACTACTGATAGGGAGTAATGATCCAGATCAGGCTACATCAGCTGTGGTTTTGAATGCAACACCTTATTCAGTAAATGAAATTCATCCGGGTAATATAGCCGGTGCTTCAACAACAACCAAAACACTTGAGTTTACACTCAACAATATGGAAGCGTGCAACGGCATTCAGTTTGACCTGATTTTACCTAATGCGATAACGTATGTTGCCGGTACTGCTCAATTATTCCGTAACCAGGATCAGATTATTTCCGTTAATAAGATAACTGATCAAACCCTAAGGGTATTGGTATTCTCTCCGGGAAATAAAGAATTTACGGGTAATGCAGGTAAAATCCTCAGTCTGGATTTTCTAATAAACGGAGTAACAGGGAACAGTACGATTCAAACCAGCCAGGTGATTATTGCCGGTACAACGGGTAAAAATATAGTCTCAGATTTGTTTAACGGACAACTTTCTGTCACTGCTTCAGATATTGATGCTCCTGCTCAGCTTACATTTCCTGAACTGTCAGTTTTATCAAGTGCAACCGTTCAGTATCGAATTTACAATTATGGAGGAGAAGTATTGAATATTAGTCAATTGATATTTTCAACTTCTTATCTAAGCAGCAGCCAGGTGCTTCCGGTCATCATAAATCCTTCCGGCTATCTTGATATACCTGTTACCTGTACGAACCCGGTAAAAGGTTTGTACAATGCTACACTTAAGATTGTCAGTAACGACCCTGATGAAAATCCGTTTAAGGTTCAAGTGAGTGGTCATGCATATGTACCTAATTATATGCTGATAAACAATCAGAATTTCTTTAGAGGTGAATCAAAAACACTTGCTGTGGAAGTTGAAAATCTCGAACCTTTTGCAGCTCTTCAGTTCGATTTAACCTATCCATACGGGTTTACCCCCGATTTAAATGGTATCATACTGACTGAACGGAAGCAGGATCATGTACTCTCAGCTATCGCTATCTCATCGACCTGCCTGCGAATCCTGGTTTACAGTCCGGGACAAAAAGAATTTACGGGTCAATCAGGGCCTGTGGTGAATATCCCCTTTGTTTCAGAATCAGGTTTGTCATATGGATCGTATAATTTGACATTCAGCAATGCTTTGATTAGTGATATTAAGTCTGAAAATATTTTATATGCATCAAAAAACGGGATATTGAATGTTCAGGTTGTTACTGATATGAAACCTCAACTTTCAGATTCAGCATTTCAACTATATCCAAACCCGGCAACTGAGAGTTTTCAGGTAGCCGGTATCCAGGGAAAATCATGGTTGAAACTTACAGATATTCAAGGCAGGGAAATCATTTCAGTACAGGTTGTAAGGAATGAAATTATATCAATAAATCAACTTCCAAAGGGAGTATATATTGTGAAACTGACAACCGGTCAGGACACATTTGAATGCAAGGTATTGAAAAAATAAAACTCACTTTTAAAAGTATTTATGTTTATCTGGTATAAACGAAACCTTGATTCGTCTAAAACAGGAGGGGAAAAAGGAGTTTCATTAATCCATTCCTGTTCATTATCTTCCACATAAATGAGAACCGTTTTGATAGTCATATCATAACGGTTTTTTGATTTTGTAAATTCTGAGTAAATACAAAACATTTACTATATTTGCAATTCATAAAATATTATAAAATCAAAAAGTACATATCCGGAGTTGAATAAGCTGGCTGAACAGGAATAAGTTAATGCCTGCCCAAAAAAAAGGTCACCATATGATCTGTATCACTGTTCTTTTATTTTCATTATTCAGAAAACAATTTAAAAAACATCAACTATGCATCCATTAAAATCAGCAGCTTTTATTACTATGATCTGTTTCACTGCCTGCACCCCGAAAATCAAAAATGACAAGTCAATCGGGCAGGCAGAAGCAACAACTTATAATGCTTTAACTGAACGGCTCACAAATGAAATGAAAAATAAATTTAACGGGAACATGTATCAGAATGAAAAAATAACGCCTGTTGAGTTTGCTGAGGGTATCAAAATAGGTATCCCCGGGGTAATAAACTATACTTTTCGAAAAGACAATTCAAAGTTTGTGAAAGGTGATTTGAATAATGATAAGAAAACCGACCTGGTTATTTGGGCTGATATGATTGAGTCACAAGGATACGAAACAAAAAAGTATTTTGTTTTCTTACAGGGGAAGGAAGGATATGAATATTTCATTGAATTTAAAGCCGATGATATGGTTGATGATTATTGTCGTAAAGCAAAATTCAATAAAGGAATTTTCAACCTGGATTCAATAAGTGGGGGGTTACTTATCGGCAGCACTGATTATCAGGGAAATCACGAACCTTCATACCTCAGTTACTCTTATCGAATAGCTACTGAAAAATACAAATTGAATATTACTCCAAAAGATCTGGTACCGGTTTATCAATCCGGTTTATTGAAAAAAAATGATGCAACGGGTTTGTATGAAAAAGCGGATCAACAAGAATGAAATGTTGATGAAACCGGCAATTGACAAAAAACCAAAACCCTCCTGATCTTATGACAGATCAGGAGGGTAATGAAAATAAATTTTCCCGGAGAATTAAATGCTAATTTTACGGGGAGAAGTGTATATCATATCGTCCACGTTCTGAATTTTCACACCTAAACGGACATATACATAACTTTGTGAGGGTCTGGTTGGGAACAGCGGCACCGTTACATTGACACTCAGGTTATTCAAATCGGTCAACGCTGCATCTGCACTGACATCATTGCTAAACTGATCGGCATAATAGGTGTAGCTCACATACATGGTCACCCGTTCAACGGCATTTGCCTGATCGCCGAGAACGACTTGTTCCAGGCTACAACTGCCGGTAACTGTACGAGCGGCCGCAGTATAAGCAGCATTACGGATCATATAAAAAGGCATCACTTCGATGTTCTTATTTATATTTCCTGTAATTACCACATCGGTAGTATCCGATGGTGACAAATAAGGACCCTGAGTAGCCGGCAATACCATTTTGTAGTTTCCGTTAAATAAAACGGCAGAGAATGTTCCGTCGGTCTTAACCAATACCTTAATTGGTGTTTTATATTGCCAGCCGGATTCCCGCAGTTCAAAATAAACGGCACTTTTGGAAGCGACACAAATTGTGTCCCCTTTGTAGAGGATTGCACCTGTATACATACTTTTCGGAGCCTCGTAATTATCTTTCCCACAAGAAGCGAGAAAGAAAACACCCAGCATCAACACCAGTAATTTTTCAATATTTTGTTTCATAATACTTTGTCTTGTATAAATTGAGAGTTATTGATTGGGGTTTGCTTTGATTAATGGATTGTGATTGCGGATATCATCATTGATAAACGAATAATAGTTTCCAAGACGGAAATTATGAGCCGCATTGACACGTTTCGGTTTTTCCTGTTTGAAATAGTATTTTCCATCATTCACATCACCCGGCTTGTAGACCTTGTATGGAATCAGACCAAACACATTCCCCTGGGGTTCGTTTGCCTTTCCCGGTGTAGTGGTGAGCGCAGTCAACTTTTGACCGTTTAACACCAGATGAGCTATCCGCCATCGTTTCAAATCCCAGAATTCATGACCTTCAAAGGCTAATTCAACACGCCGTTCGTTCACCACCCTGTCTAAAGTAATATCCGATGCCTGCAGGCTGTTGGCAGGGAAACCGGCACGTTCGCGCAAGCGGTTCAGATAACCGGCAGCCACATCCGATTGACCCAATTCAAAAGCAGCTTCTGCCGCATTCAACAACACCTCTCCAAAACGGTAACGTATCCACCAGACATCACTTTGTGTACCGATAGTTCCCGAACCAACTGAAGGATCCAGGTATTTACGAATGTAGAACCCCGTTTGTGCACCAAATTCCGCATCACCTGCAGGACCATCCAGACCGGTTACTTCTACATCAACACCATTGATCGTCTGGATAGCACCAAACACACCGCTGTGAAGTCCATCAGCAGTTAATGTGGCTGCAAAAATATCCAGCGCCTTGTTTTTAAACTTCATGCCCGGGAGCAAAATGGTACCTTCCAGACGTCCGTCACGACCTGCAAAAATGGCAAGCGGATCAGCATAATAAACAGGATTTCCCAATGAATCGACCGAGGGGAATGGCGCACTGGTACCATCCAGCTTTTCGAACAATTGAGCCAGATTCAAACTTGGATTCATACGTCCACCGGTAGACTCTTCGGTAGATGTTCTGGGTTGATTTGTCAATGTCCAGTCGTTTACCGATTTCGGTATGGAGTAATCGCGGACAAAAATTGCTTCAGGGTTATTGGTTTTATCCAGAAACAGGTTGGCAAAGTTTTCTGAGGCACCGGCTGCCATTTTTTTGACATACAAGCTGTATTTGCCTTCGTTAATGATCTCCTGAGCGGCTGAGAGTGCTTTCTCGTAATACTTCGTCGGATCAACACCTGACATACCCACTTCTCCGTTATCAGGAGAACATTTCACATTCGACGTAAGGATGGGGTTGTATTTTGCAATTGAGGCGGCATACAATGCCACCCTTGACTGCATGGCCAACGCTGCACCACGGGTTGCCCTCGACTTCATATCGGGATTATCCGGTAAGAGTGTTTTAATTGAATCAAGTTCTGCAATGATGAAATCATATACCTCAGATTCTTTCGCTCGTGGATGTCTCAAATAAGAAGGATCGCCACTGAAATCATATTCCATGGGTTCGGTAATGAGAGGAACACCTCCCATAGCCTTTACCTTTTCGAAATAAGAGGCACAACGCAGGAAACGTGCTTCAGCCATAAACTGGATACGCGAAGCATCCGAGAGCATGGTAGCTGCTTTCGCTTTCTGAATAAAAAGATTTACTTTCCGGATAAAATCATAATCCCAGTTAGCACACAAATCGTAATTGTAGACACTCTGTGTCTCAACACGCCAATAGTCACCCATCGCTGAAGGAAAGGCTTCAGTAAAATTGGTATATTCCCACCACGACGACAGTTTCTGATATTCAGGATACCGTGTATACAGATCCGAAAGGACTTTTTCAACAATTGTCGGATCGGACCATACCTGATCTTCGAGAAGAATATTGGTCGGATCCTGATTGATATAGGCATCATCGTTACAACCCCATAACAGAAGGGCAAACAGGCTATATAAAAAATACTTTTTCATTTGATTATAGTTTTATTAAAAGGTTAGATTGACACCAACATTTACCAACCTGGACTGAGGATACTGAAGTCCGTTATCATCCATTGTTTCTGCATCCACCCCTACTGAACTCAGGTTGTCGATAGAAAACAGGTTATTGGTATTTACATACACCCTGATCTTTTGCATTTTTACTTTATCCAGTATTTTCTGAGGGATACTGTAGCCTATTTCAATGGTTCGGGCACGCAGATAGGTCACATTGGTAAGCCAGAAAGTTGAGTTGGTATTATAACTGCTCAGTCCGCTCTGGTTAAAACGCAGGGCCGGGTAGGTTCCTGAAATCCAGGCACTATTAGGATCAGCAGGATCGGTACGTTTCCAGTGGCTAGCCGAGATGTCCTGAAGTAATGCACCTCCGTTTTGAAACGGCACTCTTAATTCCCAGTTCCGGCTGTAACAGTAGTTCGAACCACCTGAGAAATCAGCATTAAGGTCAAAGCCTTTCCATGCAAAACTAAAGTTTAACCCGATATTGGTAATCGGATTTTTTCCGGCAGGATAACCAATCGGGCGGTTATCTTCATCGGTGATTACACCATCACCGTTCTGGTCCTTGTAGATCAGGTCACCCGGTAAAAGGGTTTTATTTCCCTGTCCATCCATATCAACTTTACTGTTGTTGATTTGATCCTGTGTCTGGAACTGACCGGTAACTTCTTTTCCCCAGAAGATGTCACCATAGCGGTTTTCGGTGGAATGCAAATAATAATCCAGGGAATTCGCGAATTGTGGTTTATACGAAGAAAGGAACTTATAACGTGAAACAGAAACATTTCCACCAACTGAGTAGGTTAAGTCTCCGGCTTTTCCGGTATAGCTTAGGGTAAATTCACCACCGAACTGGGCATCACTGTTTAAGTTTTCCTGTGGCAGGCCATATCCCAATTCATTTGGCAACACAATATCGTATTTAATAGAAGGAATCCCTGTACGTTTGCGATAGAAATAATCGACAGCACCTGTCAGTTTTCCATCAAACATGGTAAAGTCTAACCCGACATTGGTAATCTTACTGACCATCCACGAAAGGTTATTGGTAGCAATACCCCTGTCGACAGCTCCATTAATCACTGTTCCATCATTTACAAAAGTAGAAGAAGGATAGTTATAACCTGAAACGTAGGTATAAGCATTGTCACTTATTTTAATACCTTCTTCACTGTCATCACCCATTTCACCATATGAACCCCTGAATTTCAAATCTGTTAAAATTTTCCCGTCGCCAATGATTGATTTCATAAATCCTTCTTTCGAAATCCTCCATCCGGCAGAAGCTGCAGGAAAAAATCCCCAACGTTTACTGGCTTCGAACTTCGAAGATCCATCGCGGCGTCCGGAGACTTCCACATAATATCTATCAGCATAATTATAATTCATACGTCCGATATAGCCTACCGAAGCAATATTTACTTCCTCATCCACATATTCCTTCATGTCATTAAACTGTAGGAGTGGCAATGCATTGGTAGTCGGCGAGGTATGCACCCAGTCTCTGAGGGTTTGTCTGTCAGAGAATTCTGTAGCGAGCATCAACGCAATATTGTGTTTCCCAAAGGTGTTTTTATAATCAGCCTGAGCCTGATATACATTTTCCAGTACTTTGCGGTGTTCACGTTCCCTGTAAGGATTTATACTGCCGCCGGTACGTTCGTAAATGCCCGTAGTGGGACGATACGTAAACAGATCGTAGGTATATTCATGGACATCCAATACCCGATCGGCAAAACCATTTGAATAATTTCCTTTAAATACGAGCCCTTTAAGCGGGGAGGTGTATTCGAAATTAAAATTGGATTGCAAGGCACGCCAGTCACTTTTTAAATAGCCTGATTTTTTTAAGTTGAACAATCCCCAGTTGGTATCCCCGTGACCCTGTATGTTATTCAAATAATCAGGATTATCATTCGCAAAAGGCCGATCCATAGGGGTATTCCGCATCAAAGCAAAACGGGGTAACCAGTAGTCATCCCCACCCGGTACTCCGGGGTTTTCAGTGGTTTCAACCCTACCGTTGAGGTGCATTCCTACTTTAATCCTGTCGGTTACTTTAACATCGATATTACTCTGGATATTATTCCTGGTAAAAGTAAATTCACGTCCCAACACAGAGCTCTGGTCCACATGAGTAGCGGAGAGGTAATAGGTAATCCGGTCAGAACCACCGGATGTGCTTACATTCAGGGAAGTCATCGGTGCATTTTTCTTGATAATAAAATCATACCAGTCAAAGCTTTTATACCCCGGTTCGGTACCTGTTTTCCATTTAGCCAGTTCTGCGGGAGTAATATCCGAAGTACCGTTTTGATTGTAATCGGCTTCTCGTTTGCCGGTCATCCAATCGGATGCATTAGCTCCTTTTGGCCAGCGTATCCAGGACTGCCAACCAGTGTAGGCATTAATATTTATTACCGGCTTAACTCCGGCTTTCCCTGTTTTTGTTGTTACCAACACTACTCCATTTGCAGCTTTCACACCATAAATAGCAGCGGAAGCATCTTTCAAAATAGTAATACTCTCAATATCATTCGGAGCAATGTTGTTGAATGTTCCTTGATCTTTCTGGATACCGTCGATGACAAACAATGGGGTTCCCATGTTTCGTATTTGAATATTCGCTCCGGCACCCGGACGACCTTCTGCCTGCCTGAAAGACAACCCTGAAACTTTTCCTGCCAGTGCAGCACTTGCCGTTACAGAGTGTACCCGGTCGAGTTCCTTGGAAGTGGTATTTGCAATAGCTCCGGTAAGGGTTTCCTTCTTTCTTGATCCAAATCCAACAACCACTACTTCTTCGAGAAGTTCCGAATTAGTTATCATTTTCACATCGATCATTGATTTACCGGCAGGACTAATTTCCTGTTTTACATACCCGATATAGGAGAATGCCAGTATTGAATTGGCATCAGGAACAGAAAGACTAAATGCACCGTTTATATCGGTGATAGAGCCCTTGCCCGTACCTTTAATCTGAACAGTAACTCCAATAAGCGGAGCTCCATTGACATCCACCACCTTACCTGATACTGTCGTACCAGCTGTTTGAATGATGGCTTGTGCGGAAACAACGTTTCCGGTCATCTGTATACTCAGAAAAAGAAGTATCAGCATCGACAGTTTAATAATGGGAAAGAGAGCGTAAAACCTGTACGATTTTCTTTGTATTACTCTTTGTATTTTGTTTCTTTTCATAAATTCTCCATAAGTAATTGACTTATGATTTTTTAATAGTTTGTAAAAATTAAATTTAATTTGCCATTAATTGAACATTTCCAATTTACCGGTAAGCAACCGGATTTAATTTACTTTTTTTAATAGGCATTGACTTTTTAAGTTTCAAGTTATTTGTTTCTGGTTTATTCGTTAATTTCATTGAATAAAATAAATATTGTGACCTGTAATTATCCTGTACAGAGCATTAAAAACCCCTTCATATCTTAGGTTAAAATTCCCGGTGTTGATTTTATAAATTATTGATTATGAAATTATTTTAGTTTCAACATTAAAAAATCACCTGGTCCGGTATACAAACCTACCTGTTAATTCAACTAATGTTTACCACAATCTGACCAAATAAAGCCATTCCTGTCCCTTATATGTCAACACTACCAATAAATCTTAATTTTAGAAAAATAATAATTACATAGATTGTATTAATAAATCACTTTCTTAAGAATCTTTAAGAGCCAAATTGTTTTGTTTGTGTTAATATCAAATTTATTGACCGATAACTATCTACTAGTCAACGCAATTTTATTACATTCACCATATAAAACGGGAAATCGGGTATTTTACATTTGAAATATCAGGCGGAATGATGACGAAATCAGTGTAAATTATGCATATATATTCGCCTTCAGGAGTTCGATAAAACGATTGAGAAGAATTGAAATTGTATTACGATCTGAGGGGATTTAAAATTGCAACAGGTAGATACCGGAAGTTAATAAAATGCTCCTTCCAGTAAGAAAAAAGGTACTAATTATACAGGTTTGTTATATTAATATATGTGAATTATCGTTATATTTAACCTTGAACTTAGTCGCACTCCCACTGTGGAACTTAGTCGCACTCCCACTGACATGGAGCATAGTCGCACTCCCACTTATTATTCTCATGAAAAAGATTTTGCTTATTGAGTGGGAGTGCCACTTAAAGGTGAGAGCAGCCTGCTATATTAGTCGCACTCCCACTGACATGGAGCATAGTCACACTCCCACTTATCATTCTCCTGAAAAAGATTTTGCTTATTGAGTGGGAGTGCGACTGAAAGGTGAGAGCAGCCTGCTATATTAGTCGCACTCACACTGACATGGAGCATAGTCGCACTCCCATTTATTATTCTCATGAAAAAGATTTTGCTTATTGAGTGGGAGTGCGACTGAAAGGAAAGAGCAGCCTGCTATTCAATATAGTCCCATCCGTCGATCCTGTATAATTTTTTGTGTAAATTACCAACACGTTTGGATTGACCTTTTCCGTTGGAATAGGTTAGGTTTATTGAATTGTACTCGCCTTTAGTAAAATCATAACTGATCCCATCATCTTCGAACAACGATGCATCGGATGGGATTTTCCCATATACCCGGCAGGTGATATCAAACACAGTAGCAGACGAAATAAATTCAACCGGCGTGGCAAGGGGAAGAATAGTACCTTCCCTCACATACAAAGGCAGTTGATCCTCTCCAACAGTAATGGTGTATTCATGTCCACCTTCGTATTTTTTATTGGTATTAAAATCATACCAGTTCCCTGCAGGCAAGTATAGGGTTCTGGAAGAAGATTCACCTGTCAACGGGGCTGCCAGTAAACTTTCACCCATCATATATTCATCCGACAGGTTGTATACATTTTTATCATCAGGGACATCCATTACCAGGGCACGGAACGGTGGAATTCCCTCCCGGTTATAGCGTGCAAAAGCTGAATACAGGTAAGGTATCAGACTCATCCTCAGGTTGAGGAGCTTTCGGATTTGTCCTTCCACCTGATCAGAATTGGTCAGAAGAATGCCTTTGTTGTTCTTTTGGGTATCCATCTGTAACCAGGGTGGGTTTTGTAGGTACCAGCTGTTGAAAAGAGTCTGGGAAGAAAGGACAGCCGTTTGGGTACGGCGGAGCAGTTCGGTGACAGAGGCGGATTCCCTGACTTCGGGCGACCATAGAAGTCCCGAAAAGCCCTGATTAGCGATCATTCGGATATATTCCCTGTGATCGTAGGTATCACTGTAAAGTGCGGCTGCATTGGAGGAAGCAAAGGCTCCCGAAGACCTGACATCAAAAAAGACCCGTTGATTTCTTTTTTTATAAATATCATTCAACGACTTAAAATACAATTCACCGAACATCTGGTGCATTTGCTCACCATCTATCCCTGATGGGAAAAGGGAGAGCTCAGGGAAACTCCAGTTCTCATTTCCACGGGTAATGTCCGAGTTGTCGCACTCATCGAGTTTAAACCCGGAGATGCCCTGACGAATGAATGTCTGTTCGTGGTAGTTCCCAAAAATGTTTCTCGTTATAGAATCGGCAAAGTCAGGTACCAGTCCTTTCCATACGACATAATCGCCCGAATTGTCCTTTAACAGGGGATAGAGTGGAGAAACAGGTGCTACAAAAGCATGCTCCCATAAATTTACTCTGAAATGCATACCTTTCAGGCTATCTATCAACTGCTGAGGGGTAGGGAAAAAGTCCTTATTCCAGACATACGAACAGGAATAGGCGGCAGTCTGCCATTTTGGTTCCAGCCCGAGGACATCACACGGAATGTGCTTTTCCCTGAAATAAGTGGCCATTTTAAATACATCATTTTGCTTAAAGTCGGCTTTCACCCTGTACTTGACACCCAGTCCCCACAGTGCAGGCATGGCGCCGCCTCCTGAAAACAGGTTATACCGCTGAACGGCATTCAGCATGTCGGGTCCCAGGAATATAAATATTTCAATCCCTTTCGCCTGTGGAATATCCACGGTTACTGTCGAGGAGGCTTTTTCATGATTCCGGTAAAGTTCATCGGTTGTGGTAGCAGCCTGTGATGGCTGTTCTGAAGTAACGGATGTTGACTGATCAATGGGTTTGGAAAGGTTTCCGCAATAAAAAGTAGTATAACGGGAGGTGTTTATCAGGACACCATACCCTTTGGTGGATACATAATACGGCACCGGAGCATGGCTATACCCCAAATCATTCAACGGATAAGCATTCACTACAGGTTTCTTTTTAAGCCCTTTTTGATTGAATGAATTCATTTGCAAGCCAAAGCCATAGAGTTGTTCATCGTCAGTTAAAGGCAATTCTATTATGGTTCCCCTGGAGGTAAAGGTGATTTTTATATCTTCCGGTTGGAAGGGCAGAATACCATTTGGAAGCTTTTTCAATGCTTCTGTTAAGGGCCTGTTGGAACAAAAACTGTAGGGTGTAAATTTATCAACAATACCCAATGTTATCTTGATTACACCGGGAGCTACCTCTTCTGTTTTCAGTGACTGGCCAAAACCGGGAAGTAAACTAAGGCATAAAAAAACCACGATAAAAATAAAATTGATTTTTAATGATCGCATAGTTTTGATTTAATTTAAAAATCCATTATAAATTAATTCTCCCGTCACGACCTTCCATCGTTTATAAAAAAGGTCAGTTTAATAAATAGAAAAGATCACACACCCGGAACTTTTTTAAAGACTCTTAGAGGACGGTGATTTTAGTTTCCTGCAAATGTACGTAAAAATACAGAGTCGTCAAATTCTGCTGATTTGGGAGAACAGGTGGGTTGCGTTTGAAAGGTATTGTAATTCCAGTATTCGAATCTTTGAATCTATTGAGTTGATAACCAATTATCAACCTGAATAAATATGGATTTAAAAAGTCAGGGAATTAATTACTCAAAAATAGCGGACTGTATTTATATGAAAAGAACGCGAAGTTATATCCACGTTCTTTTTATAAGTATTTAAAATAAGACATCTCATTGCTCCGGTTATTTATCCCTCCTTTAGTTTATTTTGCCTGTTTTTTAGCCAATATGCATTCTTTCAGGTAGTCAGGATCTTCTTCCGGGGTACGCATTCCCGCTACTTCAAGGGCACGCAGGACAAATACATTCCACGAGAACACCCGTGTGCTTGGCCACCAGCAGTTGGGGACGGTCAGGTCGTAGGGCAGGAATTCATGGCTGAACGGTTCATCAGGATTCAGTGTAATCTCTGCATTCAGGCGATCTTTAATCCGTTGCCTGGCAGGCTTCCATCCATGTTTCATACCTGCCACATAACCGCATACTTCTTCTCGCATCCAGCTTCCTGCATTGTAATAAATCCCGTTATCCCAGAACAGGTTGGCCGAGAAGGGTTTGTTTTCCTGAGTGAAAAAGGTATCAGTGGCATGAAAAATCAGCGGGGAGTATCCGTTTTTGACAGGTACTTTATCCAGGGTATTATTTACCATCTCTGATGTCAGGATAGGGTCACCGTACAGCCACAGCGAAACAAACTCGGGTAACAGGGAGTTGAACGTAATGACATAGGGATATGCCCTGTTATCAAGCAGGTAGCCTCTTTTTTTATCATAGAATGCCCGGTATCCGGCATTGGCTTTTTCAATTGTCGCATTTGATACAGGCAATCCCAGTTCCTTAGCCACGCGGAGAGTAACAGCAAGCATTCCCTGGTTGACCGACAGACTGGACGTGCGGTTGGGATATTCCACACAATCATTCTGTCCCAGCACGAATCGTGCACTGCATATACCATCCCCATCGGCATCCAGTTCATTCAGGATATAGTGGAATGCTTTGGTGATTTTATCCATCGGTGGAGGCGTTCCGTACAAACGTTTATTCACCAGTGCGAACCACAGGAATTCGAGGGTGGCATCATTTCCTTTCAGTTCTTTGCTTCCCATGGATGGGGTGATAATTGTACCGATGGTCCCTGCTTCATTTTGTGTGGCAGCCCATTCGTTGAATATCGCTTCGCTGCTTTCTTTGTTATAAGTTCCCATCATGCTCCAGAACGAATCGCGGTTATACATGTCGGGGGCATAATTGATACTCGGCACACTGAGTGGTTTAAAATTATCCGCACTGGTGATCCACATGAGCATCTGGTAACAGGAATACAGGCATTTCTCTTCGGTAGTACCTTTGAAACGTAACCCATCAGCCAGATATACCTGTGATGCCAGGCGCACATCGTGTAGGGTTGGTTTGGCGGGGGCAACAAAGATAAATGTACGTTTTGTATTCTGCACTCCAGAAAGAAGCCTGTGATACCCACGTTCATTCCCAACGGATTGAATCACTTCCAGGTCTTTTATTTCCAACTGATAAGGGGTACCTGTTTTCAGGTTTGATGCAGCAATCAATAAATTGGTAGTTCTTCCTTCTGTATTGGCCAGAAAAACAGTTTCTTCCTGATCAATCCAGCCGGTAGCTGATGAAGGAATATTGGTCTGATAATGGAATCCCTGTACATCATTGGCGGAAGTACCTTCCTCTTTCCATAAGCGAAGGGTAACGGGAAAAGCAGACCGGTGTTTAAAACGAATAGTATAAAATCCATCGGGCAGCTGATAAGGCAACCTGAATCCTGCCATATCGGACGTTGCTTTTTCCCCTTTCAGCATATAAATTTCCTTGTCTTTTGTGATTATAGCACCGTTATATGATTTCCATTCGGTTATATCCGGGACTTTATATGAAACCAGTTGGAGTGGATGATTGAAGTCAGACAACTCACCGAAAGTCAGCCTGACAAAGTTATCACCCTTCCTGCGATCGTCTTGTGAAGCAATGCGGTACAGGTTAGCATCACAAATCTCCTGTATAGCCCGGAAACCGACTCCACCAGTGGAAGGACGGCGACGGATATTGCGGGTCCATTGATTCCGGTTACCGGCATCAGTCAATAATCCGACAGCCAGTGAATCGCCGATCATATAGCCCGCAGCAGGATACGATTCATGCGCCACACCCCCTTTAT
>Ga0302215_10001326_pt1 | contig 17791 bp, 22 predicted proteins | sample II_Fen_N3_1_FD_194580 | JGI IMG/M metagenome (GOLD analysis project Ga0302215, IMG submission 194580) | Peat permafrost microbial communities from Stordalen Mire near Abisko, Sweden - II_Fen_N3_1 | ecosystem: Environmental > Terrestrial > Soil > Wetlands > Permafrost | place: Sweden: Abisko...
AGCTTAATTGCATAATCCTTTAAAAAATAAATTGTTATGAAAAAACAAATTTCTTTGCAAGACATAGACCACAATCTTGATGGTGGTAACATGTCGGGGATTATACCTCAGTTGATCTACGGATATCAGGAAGATGTTGACGTATGGCCTGCCGAACCCGCTGCAACTGTTGTAGCCGGTGAGGTAACCGTTCCGCTCACGATGGATGCTTCGGCTACCTTAACCGGTGACCTGGTAATGAAAACCGGAACCCGTGCGTTTAAGTTGGATTTTACTGAAGAAACCGGTAATCTGAAAATTGCACCGGTAGGTGAAATTGATGGCGAACATTTCGAATATACCCTGGCGCTGATTAAAGCTAAGATCACCAAAACGATTTTAGGATTTATGAATGCCGGTATTGAACGTAAAATGTTCTTTATCGTTCCCGATGAAAACGGAAACCAGTACCTTATGGGTGACAAACGCCGTGGATGTACATTCGTTACCGGTGGTGATGGTGCAACGACCGGAACAACTTCGGGTGATCGTAACCAAACATCTATCAGCTTTAAATACAAACGTCGAAAGGCATTCGTTTACGAAGGTGATGTGGAAGATATGTTGGTGATTGTTCCCTAAGAACCCATAACCCCTAAAGGGGGATAAGATAAGAAAGTCCTGCAGATAATGCAGGACTTTTTTTGTACTTTTTTAGCACGGAAAACCGCACGTTCTTTGCATGACTTTATAAATTCACCTAATTTTAAAAATGTATGGATGTAAACATCACGCCCGAAGTGCGACAAAAAGTTGTAGCCTGGGTAAATTCAAAAAGCAAGGATTTAAGTGCCGGACTTGAAATATTGGCAGAGACCGGATATAAACCTCACGTATGTGCCAATTTTGTAGCGAACCAAAAACGCCAGGATATTCCAAAAAAGTTGGAAAACGAACTGCGTTTGTACCTGCGTTATTATGCCAACCCGGCATCGGACATTCACAAGGATGCTGAACCTGAAAAAACGGAAGCCGAAAAAACCGAATTCCTTGGTAACATTGAAAAAGAGATCCTGAACGAAGAATATCCGGATATCATTAAAACGTTGCTGATTGAATTCTCCACATTGTACAAAGGTCGTAGTATCATGCACCAAATTTTAAAGGCTACGGGTGAAGACAATTCAAAAAAAGTAAAAGCCGAACGTGTACGTTTAATGTTCGTGATGGATGCCTGCAGTCGCCGGATGGATGACCTGTGGAAAGCACACGAAGCATACAAGGCTGATGGAACTCTTCCTGAAGCAACATTATTCGCTGAAACTTTTGACCCTTCCAAAATCACTCCACCTGTTGAAGTTGAAAAAGAAATAACCGGTAAAATTGTAAAAACTGCCTTTATCCTGGCTATCGATCTGCCCGGACTGAAAAAGCAATCGGACGGATGGCGTATCAAAATTTCAAAGGCTGAAAACAAACTGAACTACCAGAACGAAAAGAAACCGAAAGATGGTGTATTGAAACCCATGCCGGAAGGTCCTAAACGTATTCTTCAGATTAAACGCATTGAAACATTGAAATCTGAAAAAGAACAGATTGAATTGCAGATTGCTAACCTGAAATAATACCTGATTGAAAAAATAATCCGGAGTGACAGGATCCGGATTATTTCTTCTTTTTTTTTAATAATACGTTGGTGAAATTGTCCGACTTTAAGACAAGTTCTTTAATCAGTAACCAAATGAATGAAATCGATAAATATCAGACTAAAAAAGGACTGGCCGAACAGCGACATGAATTGATCCTGGCACATATCCTGGATCCGGATAACTCACCACTTCCGGAAGCATACCGCGAACAGTTTAACCGGATTGTTTCAGCCTCACAGATGCTGGATAGTTTCCACCCTGCCAGTGTATATCCAAGGTTACAGGCAAAATATAATATTTCACGCAATACGGCACGAAAAGACATACAGCTTGCTCAGGAGCTTTTTAAAAGCAAACATGATTTTGACTGGGACTACTGGCAACAATGGCAAATCAAGGACCTTGTAGATACGATACGGACATGCAAACTATTAGGTAAGCATAAGGAACGTATTGCAGCACAAAAAGTCCTGAGGGATGTCATTGGCGAAAAGGTAGTCGGATCCGAAGACCCAAAACGCATGGAGAAAAATGTATTCTATATCCAGCTGAATAATAATCAAAATACGGTGAATATCGATATGAGTAAGATTAAAGGAATGTCGGCTGACGAAATACACACATTGGTTGAAGCTATGGTGGCACCTACCGAAACAGATGATCAGATTTGTGAAATACTGAATACATAATGGAAAATACCTGGGAAGAAAACATCTCGCTTAACTCATTCCAACTTACCGCTCAACTCTTCCAAGCTAAACTTAAAATGTTGCTTGCGGGACGTGGAACCGGTAAATCGTTTATCAATGGTGCTGAAATAGATGAGAACGTCCGTATTATGCCCCGCGGTATCACAACGGTTACACAATTTACTTTAGGTCAGGCACTCACCAAAACACTTCCATCCTCATTTAAATACCTTGAAAAACTTGGTTATAAAAAATACGACGAACGGACTAAGTCAGGTGACTATGTGATTTGCCGGAAACCGCCTGAACATTTCTATGAACCTCATGAACGGGTAATGAGTTACGAAAACATGATCACGTTTTCAAATGGCCATGCCCTATATTTATTAAGCCAAATGGCCGGTGCCCGTGGACCTAATGCCGATTATAATATCACAGATGAGGCATTGACCATCAATAAAATTAAATTCGATCAGGAAGCTGCTGCCACAAATCGTGGGAATGAGGAAATATTTGGATTCAAATCACCGAATCCACTTTTGAAACATCACGGATCTACGTTCACCAGTTCCATGGGATATCTTCCCGAACATAAGTGGATGAGTGAATTCGGCAGTTATTATGATGAGGAAGCCGGTATTCGTATTTTTGAAATATGGAATAAAATTGTCGGACTTCAACTTCAACTTATAAAGGCACACCTCGACAAAGATCAGAAGCTTTGCATTGAATTATGGCGCGAAGCAACCCGTTTACGTAAGACAATCACCCCTTTTGTATCAAAAGACGGTGTTTTGTTCATGCTCAGCAATGCGTTTGACAATGTTCATAACCTGGGATTTTCATACATCACCAAGATGTACCAAGTGATGGACACCACGACCTTTATGATCGAAATGCTGAACTATTATATTGACAAGGTAACTAACTGCTATTATGCCATTGACGAACGTCATGTCTATTACAAGGCCGATAATGATGACTATATCCGTGGATTGGCCGATAATAACGATTTTGACTGGGATGTGCTAAAAAAACGACATTCATTGTATGATGCTGATTGTGATCCTAACCAGCCTATTGAGATAACACCTGACTGGGGTAGTAAGATAAGTCTTATTGAAGTAAGTCAGGAACGCATGTATGACTTTGTAACAGGACTCATTACTAAGACAGACAACAATATCAATGAGTTCTATGTGAAGCCTGATAACAATGATGATAACATGATCAATACGTTAATGGATAACTTTTGTGATTACTATCGTGATCATAAGAAGAAGGTTGTTCGTTATACTGTTGATACATATGGTGACATACGATTGGCTAACTCAACTAAGACATACAACCAACATGCCATATCACGCCTTGAACGTAACCATTGGAAGGTAGAGATACGTAAGCACCCGGGCAAAGAGCCACCACACAATGACAAGTATCTGCTATGGCGCTACCTGCTCAATGAAACAGACCCATCATTACCTAAGAAGCGATTCAATGGTACACGATGCAAGTACACACTTATATCAATGAACAACACAGCCGTAATACAGAAGACATCAGGACTGTTTGAGAAGGATAAGAAGAGTGAAGCACGCACATCGGTACTACCCGAAGAAGCAACACACTTCAGTGATGCCGTTGATAAGCGCATATGGACTAAGTATGGCAATCAACTGAAGAAAGGATCAGCATTCATTAACCCACGTCTTTAGTTAATTAGTTGATTAGTTGATTGGTTGATTAGTTGATTGGTGATCAGTATCATCACATCAACCAATCATCACATCACATCACATCATCACTACTACTTTATACCCACTATTAAAATTCATATTTCCTTGACATTGTGCGGTTTTTAGTGACCGTGCGGATAGGGCGGGGTGGCCTTTGCTGGCAAACAAACGTTCAACTTTCCGGCAAATTGACACATTTAAATCCTTAATTGTTAATTAATTCCGTAAATATTAAAGTTTTTTAGTTTTTTAGTAATCTATGTAAATAATTCTTCTTTCTGTGTAAATCTTTTCATTGTCCTTTTAAAGGGTGGTGTTCAATCATAAATTTGTATCGTTAAAGCTATCAAAGTATGATTGAGAATAGATTTCCGGTTTCCGGATTAAGTGCTGAGTATGGTGATATCATTATGGATACTGTTACCGGGTCGGTGGCTGTTTCGGTGATGCATGTAGGTAATTTGTTGCTGTCGGAAGTCTATACACCCGATACGGATGGCAAAATTTACATTCATGAGCTGGGCACGCTTGCCATGCTGCTGAAAACAAACAATGACTTCCTGCTAACCAATGGAGTGGAATCGAATTCCGTAGTATTTAGTGTATCTTTAACAGAAGGTGTGCAGGTCATTACCAAGGATGTAACATTTTATCAATCAATTGTTGATTTTTCGGGTTCGCTGGATGTGACAACGCTCCGGATTATTCCGTTATCACGCATGACAAAGAAAATAACCGGTCCCGGACGAACTGAGTTTGTCAGTTTTTATGGTCCTGGTACCGTGAAAGTATATATTGCAAAGAAAGGAATTGATCAGGATGTATCCGTGACGCTCGATCTGTTGGTGATGGATGTTGCTTCGATGTACCGGATCAATGTTTCACCTGCAATGATTGCCACGATGGCAGGATGCCCGGTATCCGATCTGATCTATTATAACCTGTATACTTCTACCGATTGCATGATACGGTTTACAATGGATCAGCGCAATTACCCGCAAAAGCGAACCTTTGTTTTTCGAAATTGCTTTGGTGCACAGGAATCATTTACCTGTATCGGGGATGAAGAAAGTAGCCGTAAGTGGGAACGTACATTCGGGGTACAAAATAATAGTCAAATTCAGATAAGCCGTGACCTGGTAAACTCGATCTCGGTGAATACCGGGTATGTTGCAGCTCAGGCAGTGGAAGCGCTGGAAGATTTATTAAACAGTGACCAGCTGGCCATACTCGACGCTAAGGGATTTCAACCGATCGTTATCCTGGAGGAAGATTTCACGAATGGAAGCCGGAGGGATGAACTACACTCGTTTAATTTCACGTACCGGTATGCTTCGAATAACCAGTTTAGGACAACATACGCTGCCTTTAAGAAACCTAGGGTATTCGATGCCACGTTTGACGAAACATTTAATTAATATGGCACGGCCAACACACATACGACGTAACATGATGCTCCGCGAACTGGACATCAAGTGGTTGCCAAACGGAAAACGGATGTTATTCTCTGTCAAGTTTATAACCAAGTCCGGAGCGTTACACTTTTTCCCGATTGCCTGTTGCCGTGGATTGCGGTACGACATGAGGGATGCACGGCAACGGGGAATACAACCCTGTGATGAATTCGGTAACCCGATTGATCACGTGTATCCGGCCGGAATTGATGCGATTATACAATACAACCAAATGGAAGTAATACTTTAAAACTATGGATATATTATTCAGCAAAAAAGGCGCTCCGCTTATCATTACCTCGAATCATATTTTTGCTTCGACTACCGGAGGACCTGAAGGAATTTCGAAAGAAGAAAAAAAGAAACTGATCCAGACGGTTGATACTAAACTCGACCAGGACTTTACCACCCTGACTGGGATACGGTTGCTCAGCTGGGGAGTTGCGAACGACTTCCCTCAATGGGCTGATAAGATCATTACCTCTACTTCAGTACTGAATTCAGGGTTGAAGTTTATCCGTAACTTTACCCTGGGACAAGGGGTCTATGCCTGCAAGGTATCCGGATATGATGATGATGGTAATGAAATACTGATACCATATCCAAATCCGATTCCACAGCAGATCCTTTCTTCTCCTAAAATACGCAGGTACTTCGAACTGGCAGGGCGTGATTACTTTAAATTCGGATGCTCCGGGGTTCAGTTAATACCGAACGTTGACGGATCGCAAATAGTTGGCCTGAACGTGTTGAATGCTTATTTCTTCCGGATCAGCGAACGTGATACAAATGGGAATGAAAAATGTGTGGTATCAGGTAAGTTTCCAGAATCACCCAGTACAACCGATTTCAAAACCTTTGATGTATTGCTGGACTACGATCCGATAATGGATATGGATATTCGGCGCTTCGAAGGAAAAGGAAAAGAAAGCGCGGTATTTATGATCCGTGACTCTTGGAGTAACCGCGATACGTACTCAGAACCTGTGTGGCTTTCCGCTTTTCTGGCTGGATGGATAGATATAGCCAAGTCGGTGCCAAAGTACCTGCAAAAAGCCTACAAGAACCAGATAACCTGTAAATTTCATATCCAGATACCATATTCGTTCTGGGATAAAAAGTTCCCTGAAACATTATTCGATTCACCAAAAGAGCGTGAGGCTGCAATTGGTATGTACATGGATGACATTGAAGCCAACCTGCTGGGCGCTGAGAATGCCGAAAAACCTCTGTTTACCGCTTATGAACAAAGCGATATCACCGGAAAGGTAGAACAGGCATGGATCATTACAAAGATTGATACTAACAGCAAGGATGCTGACAAACTGGTGACATCTGCAGCTGCGAACTCTGAAATCCTGTTTGCCCTGATGATTAACCCCAATGTACTGGGCGCCGGTATGCCGGGAGGTACGTATGCCGGTAACCAGGGAGGGAGTAATATCCGTGAAGCATTTCTGGTGAACATTGCCAACGCCTGGGTGGACCGTCAGAACTTCCTTGATCCGATTGAAGTAATGATCAGGTACAATGGATATCCCGATTGTGCGCTACGTTACAGAAATACGATACTGACCACGCTGGATAAGGGCAGTGGAACAAAAAAGAACCTGGCGTAAATTGTCTAAACTATGATTTATGTGATTTAATGATTAATATGATTCTAAAACAACAGATATTTCTTCTTTCATAATTTTTGGTTTGAACTCTGATATCCGTTCTGGTCTGTGAAGATCGGAGCGGATTTTTTTAATGACCCCTAAGAACCCCTAAAGGGGAGTAAAAAAAGAAAGCCCCGGTATTATTGTATCGTGGTTTTTTATATCTTTGTAACTTAAAATTTGTACAAACCATTTAAATTAAAATTGTTATGAAAAAAGCTATGTTACTGGCTGTAATGGCTGTGTTATTTTATTCATGCTCTAAAGAACAAAAATGTAAGCAGTTAGTAAAAGATTATTTAAGTAAAAACTTAGATGATTTTAAAAGTTATGATCCGGTTGAATATTCAAAAATTTTTGCAGATTCTTCAACTTATTACGATGATAAAATATATAATCAATTAAAAGATTCAACAAAAAAATTAGAAATAAGGAGATACGGATCTGATTATACAGAGGTTGCTGTTGATACTGTAGCTACTGATACTGCATATCCTAACAGAAGTCCAATTCAACGTTATGATTTTTCTACAAAATTAGCAGATTCAATTATTCTATATATGGATAAACAAGAAATCTTCAGAAAGAATTTTAAGCCAAAACAGATTGGATGGGCTATAATTCATAATTTCAGATGTAATACAAACGGACAACCTAAATTACATAAAGCATTTTTTCGAATTAATATGGATTACTCAAAGATAATTTCAGCAGAAATTGAATAATTTTAAAAATAATCTCATTTTTATATTGCGGATTAAAAAACTATTCTGATATTTGCACCGCAAACAAATACAAGGGTATAAATATACCCACCAAACGAGGTGGTTTTTTTATGCCAAAAAATTAATCTTATTGAAAATATGGCGATGCCATATATCGGGCCGTGAAGAGCGGTGATATACCCTTGGGTTTGTTTGCAGCGATATATGAGCATCGCTTTTTTGTGCTCTATAATTAAATGCAAACAAACCCAAATGACAACAACCACCATCCGTAGGACTCGTCCTGCCCGTCCGGTAAAACAACTACCGGAAGAACTTACCAAAGAAGCCAGTCAGGAAACATCACTGGACCTACTTCGTGAATTTTATTTAGAAGCAAAACGCGAAATTAAAAAACGGGAAACTATTACCCTCCGGAAACGTACCACCGAAAAATACAACTCGGTATCATTTCTATGCGATAATTTTAGTTTAACTATTGATTTTACGGAAGGGTTTGCAGTATGACAATCATCAACGGAATGGAAGTAACTGACAAATTAGTTGATTTCCTGAAACAAATGGCACCTTATTCAGAAGGGAATGAAAGTCATGTTGATTCGGCTATTGAAAGCCTTTTTGAATTGAATGATTATCTGGTTGGTGCCCTTACAGAGGTAGTAACTGATGATATCGTAAAAATGAGAGAAATAAGCAATTACCTCATTAACGTGAAATCGTTGAAAGATGATTTGAAAGAATTGAACGGACTGTTGAAAGAATGTAAAATTGATAGAAAAGGAGATGTATCATGAACACATTTAAAAAGGGAATAATAAATAAAATGATTTTAGAATTACAAAATAATATTGAACTTGTTGATTCTATTAGAGAAGAATTAAAAAATAACCTTTTAAAAATGCCTCCACGTACTCAAATATTGGGAAACAAAGGTTATGATTTAGAAAGGGAAATTATGTGTTTAGAAACTGCAAGTTCCGAATTAAATGATGCTCTTAATGATTTAGCTGAAGCAATAAAATAATAATTATTATATTTGTATCGAAAAACAAAACATATGAAAACAAAATCCATTAAACCTCATTTTTCAAAACTCATTCATGAAACTGAAGAGTTGATATCAAAAAACTTAATGCAGGTTACTTCCGAAAAATTTAGTGTTCTGTTAGTAGAAGAAATCTGGAATCGGTTAGATGAAGCGGGTAAAACATTTTTTTTAAAAAATATGGTCACATATTGTAAACTAAAAAATGCATATGAACAGGAAGATTCTGTTGTTGATCCTGAGTTGAAGGTAATGATTAAGAATAAGGATCAAAAAGTTATTCTTTTCTGCCGGTTTAAAAATGATATTGCTGAGTTTATTGATATCCCGTAATAATTAAGACTATGAGTAAAAAAATAGGATTTGACCGTTCCGATGATCAGGAACCGGAAGAGGATGAACTTGAAAAGATTAAGAAACAGGAACGGCAAGCATTAAAACCTTTTATCCTGGCTAACTATCTTCCAAATGGACCCACCGAACAAAAAGAATTCAAAACATCCATGGAACTGCAGTATGAACTTCATGAGATGGTCGATTTTTCGACTAAAACGCTAAATCTTACCCTTGCTGAAATGGGGTTTAAAATTGAGTTTATTGAACATGTTCCTTTATGGGTGATGTATAGTCTGAACTGTAATTAATGTAATTAATGTGATTATTATGGAATTAAACTTGCTCGAAAGAAATATATTGAAAGCAATTTGCATGTCATCTTCATTTCATTTTTTAGTTATAGAAGACGTATATGATAAATGTAAGTCATTTGATAAAACAATTGAAATTTTAAAGACTTCAGCTGAACTTCATATTTCAGTTGAAGATGCACTAATTAATTTAGGTTATCGAATACAATAAGTAAACCTATAAGTTAATTAATAACTAAACTTTTAAACCCCGAACCTAACCAGTCCGGGGTTTTTCTTATCTGTGTAAATCCCTCCCTAATCTGTGTAAATCCTTTTTATGTCCTTTTAGTAGGTTGTGATCAGTTATAAATTTGTACAATCAAAATTATAAGATCATGATATTTTCAAAAGAAAAATGGGATTCAAGTAACGAGATTGCGCCGTATATCAGCGTATCACGTGCGCTAAAGTTTTCAACCATGGAGGCACCACTCCGGAATGCATTCGAAATGTTTTTGCGGACGTTGCTGGGTGATGCATTAATAACTGACCTGGAAGCGTATTATGCTGCCACTGATGCCACGGCTCCACAACTCCGGCTCCTGCAACTGGCTCAGCGTGCTAATGCATTGCTGGCGTTCTGGTATGATTACGACGAAATGCAGGTGATCATTGGTGACTCAGGGGCGAAACGTCAGGAATCAGACTCCGTTAAGACTCCGTACAAATACCAGGAACAAGCCTTGAAAAAAGGATGGAAAGAAAAAGGCTTTGCTGCACTTGATGACATGCTTACCTACCTGGAATCCGAAAAAACAACTTTCACCAATTACAAAAATACGTCTGCCAAAACAGAGATAGTCCGATCAGCTGCTGAAGTGGATGGTTATTACTACATATCCGGAAGCCGTATTATATTCCTACGCCTTCGTCCTCATTTCCGGAACGTGATTAATACCCTGATTGCTCCGCGCATGAATACGATCTATACCGATATGATTACTTCACTATCCAGTGACACTCCGGATGCAAAATACCTGAAACTTCGTGAAACGTTGATTCCGGTAGTGGTATTCTACGCCGTTTCCCGCCTTATGCGTGAGACAGGCAGTCTGACTGATAAAGGTCTGTTTTTCGAAACTTTGAAGAATACCGACGACGCTGTGAATACTTCCCTGGTACCGGACGAACGCATGACCAGTCAGGCAACCATGGCCGAAGCGGATGCACTGGCATACTGGAAGATTGCTGAAAAGATGCTGACAAAGGATTTCCAGTATGTTGGTAGTACCGGATCAAAGATTCCTAAACGTGACAACAACGATAAAAAAGCATTCTGGGCATAAAAATGATTTACACAGATTTAAAAAGGATTTACACAGATAATAAAGAGAGATTGTCCACAGATTACGCTGATTTACACAGATTAATATGAAAAATGTTAGGATAGAATATACACGTTTCCACTACCTACACCGACAGGTAGATATTAATGTTCCGGAGCGTTGGGAGGACTTGAATTGTGCCCAGTTCGCTACATGTGCCGGTATATACATCAAACCGTTGGGAGATGTTGAGTTTATAAGCCGGTATTTTGGTATTAAAAAGAACCTGGTTAAACGAATGAGTAAATTCGAACAATACCGGTTGACTGAGTTGGCCGGATTTGCCACGAAACCAAGCGGAACGGTGAACTTCTTTTATATGGAAGAAATACCGGGGACAAAATTGCTTTCACCGGCCGGTAAATTAAGGGATGTAACCTTTGAGCATTTTAGCCTGTTTGATACCTTCTTTTTTGACTATGCCAACGAACCTACAGAAGATAATCTTTGCCGGTTGGTGGCTGCCATCTACCTGAAGAAAAATGAAAAGGTAACAGAGATTGATTTTGAAAGGCGTGTAAGACATATTGCATTTCAAGTGGATAAAGCAACACAGTACGCTATTTTTTTGAATTATGTTTTCCTTCGAGACTGGCTGAGTAAGACCTTCCGTTTTATTTTTGAAAAATCGGATTCGGAAGACGAGAAACTTTCCCAAAGTAAAAGAAACTTTGGAAAAGTTGCTAAACCAGGACGGCCTGACTGGAACTCAATACTCGACAGCCTGGTGGGTGATGATATCCTGAACTACGATTCATACAAGGCAATGAGTTGTATACTTGCTTTTAAAACGATCAATAAACGACTAAAAGAATTCAAGCGAAATGGTAAATAACCAACTTTCCGATTTTACGGACTATATTTCAAACCTGTGTGTAAAGCATGTGGATATTCTTCATGTGCCAGGCGATGAAGACCACCGGCACTTTATTGAACTAAACGACGAACAACAACTGCAGGAATCGAAAAGTATCTGTTACCCACTCGTAGCAATGGACAAACTGACCGTATCCTACAATGGACAACAGGACTCCCCGCTTAAAAATCGCTATGTTGAAATTATGTTTATTGACAGTGTGTCCGACACCGGTGATTTTATCCGTATTCAGGAAGTAAAGAACTCCATGGAGCGCATTGCTGAAGATTTTATCAAGAAAATGAAAACGGATCGTAAAGACCGTAACGTATACCCATTCCTGAAATGTATGGTACTATCAAATATTGAACTGAATTTTATTGAAAACAAAGCGATTAATCTGTACGGTGCGTTGCTGTCGTTTAATTTTGAATTGCCATTTAGTGAAACTCTTGAAGTTGGTAGGTTTAATTAAAGAACCCCTAACCCCTAAAGGGGGATAAGAAAGACTTGTCCTTTTTATGGAATATAAGAATGAATAATTTTGTATAAAAAATAACGGATATGACATTTACAGAGATATTACAGAAAGCCGGACTAATCAAAAACGAAACCGTAGAAGAAAACAATTCGGCTACGCGGATCGGTCAGATGTATATCGATGTGATTAATTTCTTCAATGATTTAGGAAATATACTTAACAATTCATTTAGCACCGCTATATCTGCCGAAACATCTGCCCGTAATAACGCCATTTCAGCCGAAGTAACTGCACGCAATTTAGCAATTACCACCGCCATTAATAATTTAAAGAATGGCGTTCCCCAGGCATTCGACACATTAATTGAAATTTACAACGAACTGCAAAGAGATGATTCTGTCACTGCCGGAATTATCAATACCATTGCAGGTAAAGTCGACCGCACAACTCTTCTTTCCATCACCAGCGCCCCTGATCCACGTGCATTGACACTTGGTCAAAAGTACTACGATTCGGGAATAGATAAAATATGCACAATTTTATTTGATTCCGAAGGTGGTGAAATGGCTTGGGATGCCGGGGTAACTCCTACAAATGGGAACTTGTATATGTTTGGTGCCAGTAATTATGTATGGAACGGAATGGCACTTATTGAGATAGGCGTTGATTCAGGAGGTGGTAGCGGACTTATGACCGTTGAAGCCAATACGCTTGCTGATTTTGATTCTATTCTTGCTGTTGGTGACTATTCGATTATAGGCGCAATACAAGGGTTCTATATTGGTAGTTTTATTTTCCCGATGTTGAAACAGATGGTTATCTGGGATAATAAGATATTTACCCGTGAATGTAATGACATAACCGGTGCGTTTACGTTTCCTGAGTTTAAAGAGTTGGGTGCAGATGTCGAACCGAAAATGACATTTGTTAGCGCGAATGGACCTATTGATACGGTCGGATTTGACATTTTTTTTATTGCAAACGGAACTACGAATCAGGTTCCCGCTCCGGGTGCAGCTAAAACTATAACTATAAAGAATATTAATTCTACATCAAACTGTATAGTCCATCGTGGAGTAGTGGCCGGTGATGATGGTGCTACGGAAATAAAGTTAAAACCATTCGAAGTGTTAACTATGACATTTTCGGAAAATTACGGACTGTGGTATGTGGTATCTAATGTTGCAAAACAAGAAATACTTGAAATTAACCGATGGACAAATGATGAACCGGTTGATGTAGTTGAAGGTGAAGTCTGGTATAAACCAGATACTGCGAGTCTTCGGATTAAAAAAGGTGAAGCCTGGGTGATATTAAATTATAGTTACAAACTGTATGTTTGTATAGATCCTGAATCCGACCATCTAAATGTTGCGTTTCACTATAACTGGGCTAATCTTACACCGTTGGTAGTTCCTGTAGCTGATTATGCTAAATCGGCAGATATGGCAACTACGGACGACGAGATGCACGTATTTGGACTTCATTATGCAACGAAAGAGGAGTTGACGACTAAAACAGATAAATTAAACGCTGTAAAAACTGACAGGATTATTTTAAAATCAGTTACTGTAGCTCCTGTAATTGAGACTATCGACGACCTATATTATAATGCTGAAACAACATTACTTTACCATGTAATTGATGATGGCGGTCTTATATGGGAAGATACTCCTTATGGTCCTATTGCCGGGGTAATATATGTATGCCAGGGTTCTAATTACATGTGGAACGGTGTGAAGCTGAGAGAAGTTGGAGCAACAACTGACTTGTCGCTTTTCGCGAAGAAAACAGAATTAGGAGTTCTATTACCAAGTGAAGCCAATCCTTTGGATACGGTGTCTCAAACGGTTATAGGAGGCATTAACGAACTGCAATCAACTAAATCAAAGCAAAGCATTAAAATGGTTACTGACCCGTCAACCAACTTACAAAAGATAGCTGACGTTGATTTGGCTGTTAATGCGATATCAGCAGTATCAGCAGAAACTTCAGGTATGTCCGTTAAAGATAGATTTGGTCACCAGATTGATACATGGTATGCAACGAAAGCAGAATTAAATGGTTTTTCACTCCCACCTGGCATTGAAGCATTAGGTTATGCAATGTCAGATCCAACTTCCGATATAACTGCAGGGATTAAAGTTCCATGTGCTGCTATTCCATATAACTTTACATTAACGTCAATCAGGGCACAGCTGGGTAAGCCGGCAATTGGAATATTAAAACTAACTATTGACGTAAAGAAAAACGGTATTTCTATATTAACAACATTGCTGACATTTGATAGCAATGAAACTATCTCTGAGGGTGCTGAGGCTCCATATGTACTGGTAGCAGCAAGTATCCCCTTACTAATAAGCGACATCGTAGAGTTAAGCGTTGTCATGGCAGGAGGTATTGATCAGGCAGCTCAAAATCTTACATTATTCTTAATAGGAACTAAAACAATTTAAAATAAAAAATATGGACACAACTAATTTATCCGGTAGATTAATTCAATTTACAAAGCCAATTGAAGACGTAGATTTTGAGAATTTACAACCAGGAGACTGGAAATTTTTAAGTCTTTACAAATGCCCGGTTATGAATGGGTCGCCCATTCCACCACTTGGGAATAATACATACTGGTTCGTTGATGAACACGGTGTACAACCACCGTCATATGATTCAAGGTTATTGATACTGAATGAGGATGCCAGGCCAACCAACGTAAAGAGTACTCTTTACCCTAACTACAATATGTTTTATTTCAAATATACAGTAACCAACAGAACAGTTGAGGAAGTTACCCAGGCTATCATTACAGAAGAAAAACTGGCTAATGCTAATCTTGACAGGGAAGCCGATGTATCAACCATGAACACTTTCGTGCAAGGGTATTTATGCTCCATAGCTGATGGAACACCCCCAACAGAACCACAGGTAAACGCCTACAACCGTCAAGGTGATGTGCAAATGAAAAAAGCAAAAAATGCTGATAACCGGTTGCTCCTTATCGAACAGCTTACAGGAGGTAATTTCAATATTGACATTTCGGCTGGATGGAATAACGATAACATTGCTCCTGGAGGTTATCCTTTCTCAAATTAATCATGGAACGCAAAATAAACCCCAGGCTTAACATCCTGGGGAAATATAAAACTATGAATGTAATTAATCCTTTTATGTTTTCACCGCCTATACTCTACCCGGATGTATTTAGATTTGCGTGTCCCAATGATTTTTCCTTTAAAGTAAATGATACGGATATAGTAGATATGTATGCAAAATATAATAACCTTAATAAGAAGTATATATGTTTGATATCAGATTCAGCGGCTTATACAGAAATAGGCTCGTATTCTGGAAGAACTTACGCATACAGTGAAAATGGAGGTAATTATAATGTCACTTCAAATGGAAGTCCTATTCCATGGACTGCTGGTTCAAGTAAAAGGCATATAATAGTTATAGATACGAATAGCTCTATTTCAGCAAGGATTCCAGCGAATACAATATGGTGCTTCATGGGAAGTGGATGTTATACCCTTGTATCTAATGGACCGGATACTCTTCAGTATCTACATCTTGAGAGTCCCGAAACATTTACTTCACTGCCGGATAATTGTTTGAACGGCTCTGGGCTAACTGGGGAACTTTCAATACCAGTAGGAGTGACTTATATTGGTCAGAATGCTTTATCTTACTGTATGAATCTAACAGGAAAACTGACAATTCCCGATTCAGTAGTTACATTAGGAGATTATTGTTTTCAGCGCAATTGGAATATGATAGGAGGTATTACTTTCCCTGATTCCATAACTACTATTGGAAGGGCTTGTTTCTATGACTGTCACGGTTTTGATGGAGCGATAAAATTCCCTGCAAATCTTATCTCGATTGGAGTAGATGCTTTCTATAACTGCGTGAAATTAAGCGGAGGTATCACACTACCTAATTCACTAGTGTCTATCGGAGTAGAAGCATTCAATAGTTGTAGCGGAATTTCTGGGACTTTGACAATACCTACTATCATGACAGCAATAACTGAAGACTGCTTTGGGGGTACTGGATTTTCAAAAATAGCAATACCGAATAATATCACAACGATAGGAAACCACTCCTTTAATGGAATGCAGTCATTGATAAATGTTAGTATACACAAAGTAACCCCAATAGTAATACCGTCAGGAGTTTTTGCATATATGGACTTATCAAAGGTTACGCTTCATGTTCCGGTAGGTTCACTTGCAGCATACAGAGCAGCTGCATACTGGAGTGATTTTGCAACTATAATAGACGATTTATAAAAAATAAGATAAGTCATGAATATACCATTACCCCTTATAGTTATTGCTGTATCAATTGCTTTTAGCGTATTGACAGGCTTGATTGGAATCCTGTTGAAGGTGCTCAACAACAATACAAAGGCTATTGAAGAGATGAAAATCTTTATTGCAAAGCAAGAAACGGCCGACGGATATGAGGATAAGAGCTGTAAAGAAAAACACTGCGATATCAGTGCTTTGCTTTCTGTACATTCGGCCAAAATTGAGGCGCATGGTATTATAGTAGCTGAACATGAAATTAAAATTAAACAACTTCAAACAATTTAACATGAAAACAATTAAAAGTTTTTTCAAAAAGTACCATGCTTTACTAACCATTCCTGCCGCAATTCTACTGTTTATTCTCAGTATTCCGGTTCTTCGGTGGTTTGACCCAACAGCGGCTGTATTTGATGCCGGGAAGTTTCAATTTATTATTTTTCCAATGATTATGCTGTTTTGTTTTTCGGCAATAACGTGGATTTATTTCAATATAGTGTTAGGCACGTTTAGCAATTATTTAAAAAGTAAAATGAAATCAGATTTTAATCTAATCACATCATGGGAACGTATAAAACTTGTTTACTTATCTTTTTTCTTTATTGTTTTAGTTTTGGTTTGGTTAGCCAAAATAATAAGTTAATTGAAATACAGAAAATTTACACAGCAGAAATAGGTACAAAGGAACTGACTGGTCATAACGACGGTAAGCGCGTTGAAGAATACCTCCATTCTTGCGGATTAAAGAGAGGTCAACCATGGTGCGCAGCATTTGTTTGCTGGACTTTTAAAAAAGCCGGAGTAAAAGCAATTGTGAGCGGTTATTCTCCGAATTGGTTCACTACAAAATATGTGATTTACTCACGCGGTGGAAAACACAATATCAATCCACAACCGGCTGATGTTGGGGGTTTATATTTTGCTGATAAAGGCCGTATTGCTCACACATTTTTCATTGATGAATGGAAAGAAGGCAGTTCTAATGCGATAACAGTAGAGGGAAATACCAACTCACAAGGATCACGAGAAGGTGAGGGATGCTACCGAAAGAGAAGATCAAAAACACAAATTTATAAAGTAAGTCGATACATATGAAAAAAATACTATTTATCCTTTTGGTTTTTATTTGTTCGTGTTCCGGAACAAAAAAACTTGAAAAGTCAAATGTTTCTTCAACCGTAAAAACAGATAC
>Ga0302215_10001328_pt1 | contig 17773 bp, 14 predicted proteins | sample II_Fen_N3_1_FD_194580 | JGI IMG/M metagenome (GOLD analysis project Ga0302215, IMG submission 194580) | Peat permafrost microbial communities from Stordalen Mire near Abisko, Sweden - II_Fen_N3_1 | ecosystem: Environmental > Terrestrial > Soil > Wetlands > Permafrost | place: Sweden: Abisko...
CAATTAAATCACCGAAATCTAAAAAATTATTTTCCAATAACAGTTCATTGTAAGTTTGATAAGCGCCAGCTAATTCTTTTAAGCGTTTTACTTCTAGTTCGTCTTCATCAATATTTTTAGCAGCGGTTTCTAAATAATCTAAAGCCGAAACATCTTCGTCTTTAAGACGAGAAAAATGACGCAGTAATTCTGAAATAAATTTAGTTGGGTTGCCTAGTGGTTTATAATAATCTAAATTGAAGCGATTTAAATTTCGTTTAATTAAAATCCATTGTTCGGTGGCTGATAACAATTTAAAGTCAGCGGCCAGTCCAATATCTAGCGCATGTTCGCGTAAAATCCGTTCGCAAAAACCGTGAAAAGTGTGAATCCATAAATCTACATAACCATAGGGGAGCAATGTATCAGCCCGTGCCTCTAATTCGCCGGCTGATTTTTCGGTAAAAGTAAGGAGTAATATTTCTTCAGTCGACAGCCCCTTATCTAAAACTAAATGGGCTAAACGATTAATTAAAACCGTCGTTTTTCCGGTTCCGGCCCCAGCCACAATTAAAAGTGGGCCAGCTTCATGAGTGACCGCTTCTTGCTGCCTGCTATTTAATTTTTGCATTATTTCTTCGTTCACAATTTTAGAGTTTTAAAGCCTTTTTTAAAGCGGCTTCTTTTTTGGCATCAATCGGACCAATTAAAGCTAGGTTTAAATTATGTTCGACAAAGATTTTTTTAGCGACCCGTTTTAAATCGGCGGCTGTAATTTTAGTAATTTCTTCAATATAATCTGCTGGAGTTAAATATTTTTTACGATATATGGCTTGGCGACCATACCAATTAGCTAAGTCATCTGAAGCTTCTAAAGAAATTGTTAAACGTCCTTTAAGCATATCTTTAGCTCGAGTTATTTCTTCTTCAGGAATTAATTCTTTAGAAACTTTTTTGTAAGCTTCAATAATTAAATTAACAGCTTCTTCTTCGTGTCCTAATTTAATACCAGTAGTCGTTGTTAAATAACCTGTATCAGAAAATAATTCAGAACTTGTTCTAACTGAATAAGCTAATCCACGGCGTTCTCTGATTTCAATAAATAATCGTGAACTCATGGAACCGCCTAAAATAATAGCCAACACCCTAACAATAAATTCATCTTTATCATTAGTAGCCCCGGTCCTTACTCCTAAGGACAGAGTCACTTGATCAGTTTTCTTTTTAATTAAAATCATGGCTGGCTGTTTCTGAGCCTCTTTAACTTTAACTTTATCGTTCCATTTATTTTTAGCAAAGGCGGAAAAATATTTTTTAACTAAATTATTAGTATTTTTAGGCAAATTGCCAGCTACTATTAAAGTAGCACTGGTAGCACCATATTGACGTTTAAAATAATTAATAAAATCCTGACGCTTAAAAGATTTTATATGGGCAACCGTACCAACAATATCCCAACCAGCTGGCGTATCACCGTAAAGGCAATTCTCAAAAATATCTTCAATTCTCATTAAAGGGTTGTCTTCGTACATGTTAAGCTCTTCAATAATTGTTCCTTTTTCTCTTTCAATTTCCTCCTCTTCAAATTTAGAATTAAGCAACATATCTGAAACTAACTCTAAAGCTGTTTCAGTCTTGTCGCTGCTTACTTTAATCCAATAACCTGTATATTCCTTAGAGGTAAAAGCATTATATTCACAACCCAGGCTATCTAATTCACTAGACAAGACTAAGGTGGTTGGGCGTTTTATGGTTCCTTTAAAGAACATATGTTCTAAAAAGTGAGAAAGACCTCTTTCTTTACGATTTTCGTATTTAGAGCCAGTCTTCACATACACTAAAATAGTTACCGTCTCAGTGCCAGCCATAGGAACACTGATATAAGCTAATTTATTGGCTAAAGTGTTAATATTATATTGTTTCATATAGTTTATTTAAAAGAATTATACTTTAAATTTATCACAAGTCTGCTATAATTGAAACTAGCCAGACTTTAAGACTTCTGGTTCTAATTTTAGCACTATGTCTAAGTATAAAATAGCTGATCATGACCTGGTAATCAGTCGTGATAAGAAATACGTTTTACGAGTTAAAGATTTAGCCGAAAAAGACAAACCCAGAGAAAAAATGATTAGCCGTGGTGCGGGTGAGCTATCTTCCGCTGAATTACTAGCGATTATTTTAAATACGGGTGATAAGAAAGAAGGTGTTTTAGAACTTAGCTCTCGGCTACTAAAAGAATATGGCGAGAAAGCAATTATCAGTCAGTCTAACCCCGAAAAATTGTCCAAAGAATTAAATGTGCCGATTGTTAAAGCTTGTCAGATTGTGGCCTGCTTTGAGCTAGGTCGTCGCTTCTTTTTAAAGAAACCACATGGCTCAGTCACAATTCGCACCGCTAAACAAGCCTTTGAGCACTTAAAAGAAATGGGCAGTTTAGGTAAAGAAAATTTCCGCGGTTTATATTTAAATAGTCGTTATCAATTAGTTCACGATGAAGTAATTTCGGTTGGCAGTCTAACTTCCAGTTTAGTTCATCCCCGTGAAGTGTTTAAACCCGCTTTTGAATATAGTGCCGTGGCGGTAATTATTGCTCATAATCATCCATCAGGATCATTAAAAGTCACCTCTGCCGACTTAGAAGTAACCGCTAATTTAGCTGAGGCGGGACGCGTGCTCGGTATTGATGTCTTGGATCATTTAATTATTGCTGGTAGTAAATTTATCAGCGTGCCCTTAAAATAATTTAGTCTTCCCCCTTCGAGATTTGTCTCTATATGACTTATCAAATAAAGTCTTACAATTTTTTACTAAGTGACGAAAAAAGTGTGAAGTTCCATGTGGCGTCTGATGATTACTTTGGAACATTGGCAACCATCTTATCTCTCTGGAAACAAAATAAAGAATGGCCAGAAAAAAATTACCAGGAGTTACATGATGATTTAATATTACTACAAAAGAAATACCAAATAAAAAAACGAACTAATTAAGTTCGTTTTTTTGATTAAACAATAACCCAGCAATTAAAAAGAAAATAAGTATCCCCAGATTCTGCGTCCACAGCCAGTGATCAAGTAGACTAAAAATCCCTAAAGCTAAAACCATCGGCCATAAACCATTTTTAAGACCTGATTTAAATATCGCTAACCAAAAAAGGATAATGGCGATTAAACCAAAAATACCGAGTTCCGCCCAAGTGAGTAACCAATAATTATGAACTGGTTGATAATACCAAGTTGCTTGTCCAGGAATTATATTTTGTAGTTTTAAAATATAATTACCGACGCCAGTACCCATAAATGGATTTTGGGCAATGACTTTCTTGGATTGCTCTAAATACAGTTCTCTCTCGTCAATTGATTTTTGCTCTAGTCGAGTTTGCGTCTGAGCACGAGCAAAAAATAAATCATGATTCGGAATAACTATGGCAACTGAGATACCAATTATCAAAACTATAAATAAACTAATTAACTTTTTCTGAAACTTGCCCCGGCGCCAAGCACTAAGCAAAATAAAAGGGACACTAACTAATAAAGCTAGCCAGGCCGCTCTTGAAAAAGATACAAGCAAGGCTAAATAAAAAAGAGCTAAAGTAATTAAATAAAATAATCGACTATTTCGATTTATTTCTTTTTGCAGACTGAAATATAAGATTAAAATAATACCAAGAGCCATCATCCCTCCTAAAATATTTGGATGATCAAAGGGCCCATAAGCGCGTAGAAAACGACCAGCGGTTGTTTCAATTACCGAATCCCCTAAAACATTAGAGGAGTGATAAGCCAAACCTAAATATTTAGTAGCAATAGTACTTTGAGTAAAAAATTGCCAAATCGCTAGTAATGACGGGGCGATAAGTCCGGCTACAAAATATCTAATTACTAATTTTGCCTTAACAAAATTTGTATTTTTGACAACATAAAATAATAAAATACCAAAGACTAAAATTATATAGCGATACAGAGCAAGTAAATAATCCTGTGCCCAAAAAATTGAGGCAAAAGTAATCAGCTCCCAAACTATTAAAGCTCGCCACCAAGGGGGGCGGCTCATTCCCTTCTTGAATCTCCAATAATCTTCCGTAAATATTTTATGAGTCCAAATTATAAGCGGCACTAATAAAATTAATAGTGATAAAAATAAAGAAATTTCTAGATAGGCCGAATCCGAAGTCCGCAAAATTAATTTAGTCTGCCAAGGCCAGATAAGTAGCCAAAAATATAAAAATAATTGTGCTACTTTATTTTTAGTCATAAATATTAAAATCAGCTAAGCGCTTATTATAGCTTTCTAAAAATTCTTCTCGACGATCATTTAGATAAAAACGTAAAACCGAATCACTTAGAACTACACCTGATTCTTTTCCCGCTAAATCTTTTAAAGCCTTAGGCAGAATCATTAACTGAATTTTCTTAGCTAAAAAATTTAAAAGATTAGCTCCATAATAAAAAATTTTATCTAATAAATTTTGACTAAAATAATCATCGGAAAATTTTTCTTTAAGTAATAAACTATTAGGAAAAGCCTGCTTTAACCAAGGATTTTTAAAACGAAGATAAGCTAAATATTTATCATTATCATAAATTGAATAAAGCCCCAAAAACCAGTGATCAAAATATGGATCAATTGGTTTAAAGCGTAGTGCTTCCATAGCTAAACCATCGGCAGCGGCATAAAAACTTAAACACATTTTATTGCGTTTACATTCCTTGGTCGGTCGACGATGAGTTATTTTCATGAGCCCCGTACAAAATAAGCGAGTTAACCATAAACGGTTAGGTGAAGAAACAATAAAAATATCAATATCGCTTTCGTTACGTAAATTATGATGACCAATTAAATTAGCGACCGCTACCAATTTAACACAAGGCAACCATTTAAATAAACTGGCTGATTTGCGGGCTAACTTAATTTTATAATTAGCGAAGTTATAACGTTCCCGACGAATTTCAATTAATCCTTCGCGACCTGATAAGAAGTAGAAACCGTCTTTCTGCTTTAAAATTCCTTCTAAAAGCAATGCCTCAACAGCTTGCTCGGATAACCCTAAATTAATTTCAATATTTAAATACTGCCAAATTTCCCAATTAGTTAAAGGGTAATTAAACAAATCAAAAAAGACGATTGTTTTTAAAACCGCTTCCTTAATCTTGTTGTTATCAGCCGGAAACATATTAGTCATCATTTTTAGGACGTTCAATTTTTATAACTTCCACTTCACTTGCGCCCCCTGTTATTTTAATCACATCTTTATCGATCTTTTTAAATTCTGAGTAGGCACTGTTATAGTGATTTACGGTTGTAGATAAACTATTACCCATTTTCTGTAAAAAATCATCATAAGAAATAATATGCCGACCCAATTTTTCAACGTTTTGTTTAATTTCAACCGCCTTTTCTTCAATTTGCATAGCCTTTAAACCCTGCAAAACCGTTTGCAAATAAGCTAAAAAGGAAGTTGGTGAAACAATAACGACTTTTCTTTCTCGAAACGCATATTCAATTAAATCACGGCTATTTACTTTTACGCCGCCAACACTACCCACTAGTAAATCATAATAAATTGATTCTGAAGGAATAAACATAAACGCAAATTCCAAAGTACCACGACTCGGCATTACATATTTTGAGGTTTCATCAATACGATTCTTTAAATCTTGTTTAAAAGCGGCTTCTAGTTTCTTACGACTTTCGTCATCTGAACAATTAAGTAAGCGCTCATAATTTTCTAAAGAAAATTTGGCATCAATTGGCACGATCTTATCTTTAACAAATACAACCGCATCGACAATTAAATCTTTGCCCGTTTTTTCATCTTTACCCATCTTATACTGAAGTTCGTATGATTTAGGTGGCAAAACATTTTTCAAAGTTTCTTCTAAATAATATTCTCCCAAAACACCGCGTTGCTTAGGATTTTTTAAAATATCTTGAAGACTCTGAAGTTGAGCCGAAAAATTAACTACCTGTTTATTAGTTTCATCTAACTTAGTTAACTTCTCAGTCACATCTGCGATTAATTTGGCTGATTGCCCAGTAATATTTTGAATAATTTTAGTGGTTTGTTCAAACTGCCCCTGACTAGCCCGATGAGTTTCTGATAATTTACGATCTAATTCTTGGCGAAGTTCCGAGTTTTGGCGATTTAATTGATTGAGTTGCTCGGATTGAGTCACTAATTTCTCCATAAACGGCACCATCTTAGGATCGGCACTGTTATTTTTTTTAAGTAGTAAAGAAATTACTAAGCCTAAGCCTCCTAAGACTAAAACTCCCAAAAAGATTAAAAGAATTTCCATAGAATATGTCAAAAATTAATAAATTATTACTTCTATTATATATCTTATTAGTTTATTTTGGCATATTGACAATAAGCCAATATTATACTAAACTACTTTAAAATAGTTGTTAATTAACAATAAATATAAACCAGCCCTTTGGGCACAAAAAAAGAGAAATGAAAAAGCTAATGTATTTTTTGACAGTAATTGGTATTATGACAGTTACTTCTTGTAAAAGTGACACGACTGTCAATTTAACTTTAAAAAAGATTTTTGAGTCTTTACCAGCTGTGACAAATGTTAATCAAACAAACATGAAGGTGAAAATTGTCGCACCAGGAAATGGTCCGGAGTATTATGTTCTTACATATAACAATATGGAACTTATGCAGTCCAGCAAAATATTTTTTCAAGTGATAAATAATGATTTAGCTTTTGGTGAAGGTCTTTACGGAACTTTATACCTAGCTAATAAAGACAAAACCTTTATAGTTGATTCTAACGATCTTTTGTTCACTGGTAAAATAATTACCACTGAATTGCGTGGCTACGAACTACGAATCGATAAAGATAAAAAGTATTCGTATATAAAAGGAAATATTTGGAATACAGACGGAAGTTCTATATTAAAAACCGTTTATTTTAAATATTCGTTATTAAACAATGAATTAACCAACGAAAACGGACAAAACGTCAAAATGACCACCTATTAAAATATTAAACAAAAAAAACCGATTCAAAATGAACCGGTTTTTTAATATCTATTTTTATATTTTTAAGCCCAAGTAACGCCCGCCACTCTGTCTTCTGGATCTTTAAATCTCATAATCTTAACGCCTTGAGTATCGCGACCCAAAACACTAACAGATTTAAATGGAACACGAATTACTTGACCGTTATCAGAAATAATAATGATATCAAGCTCACTCATGGTTTCTTCGTTTAATAAGAAAGCGTTGGTTAGTTCTCCGGTTTTATCGGTAATCTTTGAAGTCTTAATGCCAGAACCACCGCGGCCCTGTAGTTTGTAAAGATTTAAATCAGTTCGCTTACCATAACCCCGAGCCATAATAGTTAAGATTTGATATTTTCTAACCTTATCTTTATCAGTCTTAGCGACGCCCATACCAATTACCCGGTCATCTTTATGTAGTCTAATACCGTTTACTCCAGCCGCATTACGACCCATATCACGAACGTCAGTTTCTTTAAAGCGAATCGCCTGACCTTGTGAAGTAATAAGTTGAATATGATCATTACCAGACGTTGGTTTGGCCCAAATTAACTTATCATCTTCTCTAATCTTAATGGCGATTAAACCACTGCGTCTAACATTAGCAAAAGCCGAAAGTTCAACCTTCTTAACTAAACCTTTTTCAGTCGCAAAGAATAAATATTTACTATGTGACAATTTATCTAATGGTAAAATTGAAGAAATTTGTTCGCCACCAATTAATTGTAAGAAATTAACAATTGGTGTGCCTTTAGCAATTCGAGAAGATTGAGGGATCTCATAAGCTTTAAGTTGGAAAACTCGTCCTTTAGTCGTAAAGAATAAAACATCATTATGAGTTAAGGTGGTAAACATGAATAACACGGAATCTTCTTCCTTGGTAGTTAAGCCAATAATGCCCTTACCGCCCCGAGCCTGAACTTTAAAAGTATCTGGTTCAGTTCGTTTTATGTAACCATCGCGGGTCATCATAACAAGCGCTTCTTCGTTTGGCACTAAATCTTCAACATTAAATTCTTTCATGCCGTGATTAACCACTTCCGTACGTCTATCGTCACCAAATTTTTCAGTTAGAGCAATCAGTTCATCTTTAATTAAAGCTCTAATATTTTGCATTGAAGCTAAAAGAGTTTCTAGTTCGGAAATTAATTTCTTTTTCTCTTTAAGTTCGTCTTCAATCTTTTGTTGTTCTAAATTAGCTAAACTCTGTAAACGCATTTCTAAAATCGCAACCGCTTGTCTATCTGATAATTTAAATTTCTTAATCAAACTAGCCTTAGCAATTTCTTTATCTTTCGAAGCTTTAATTGTTTTAATCACTTCATCAATATTTTGCAAAGCAATCATTAAGCCTTCTAAAATATGAGCTCGGTCTAAAGCTTTATTAAGTTCATATTGAGTGCGGCGTTTTACCACTTCCTGACGATGCTTAATATATTCTTCCAAAATCATCTTAAGAGTTAAAACTTTTGGTTGAATACCGCCATCAACTAAGGCCAACATATTTACATGGAAAGTAGTTTGCAGTGAAGTATGTTTATATAAAGCGTTTAAAATCTTTTTTGGATACGCTTCTTTCTTAAGCTCAATAACTACCCGAACGCCATCACGATCAGATTCATCACGTAAAGCCCGAATCCCATCAACTTTTTTATCTTTAACTAAGTCGGCAATTTTTTCAACTAAATCAGCCTTGTTAACTTGATAAGGAATTTCGGAAATAATAATTTGAAAACCATTTTTATTTTCTTCAATGTCAGCGCGACCACGCATTACAATGCCGCCCTTACCGGTCGCATAAGCTGTTAAAATATCTTTTTTATTATAAATAATACCTCCAGTTGGAAAATCTGGTCCTTTTACAAATTCCATTAAATCTTCAATGCTAGCATCTGGATTATCAAGTAAATGAACAATGGCACCTGATAATTCTCTTAAGTTATGAGGTGGGATATTCGTGGACATACCAACCGCGATACCCATCGTACCGTTTAACAATAAATTAGGTAATTTGGCTGGTAAAACTCGTGGCTCTTTATGGGAACCATCAAAGTTTGGTACAAAATCAACTGTATCTTTTTCAATATCAAATAGCATCTCTTCAGCAATGCCTGATAATTTAGCTTCGGTATAACGCATCGCCGCCGCTGGATCACCATCCATTGAACCAAAGTTACCTTGACCCTTAACCAATTGGTAACGCAAAGAAAAGTCCTGGGCCATACGAACCATAGAATCATAAACCGCACTATCACCATGAGGATGATATTTACCTAAAACTTCACCGACAACCGTCGCTGATTTTCTAAATTTAGCATTGGCACGAAGTCCGATACTCCACATCGCATATAAAATACGACGATGAACTGGCTTCATACCATCGCGCACGTCTGGTAAGGCTCGAGAAACGATAACACTCATGGCGTACTCTAAATATGAGCGACTCATTTCGTCGACAATCGGTTGTTCTTCAACCGTGCCAAACTCCGTTTGTTTGCGGACGTTTTCTATTTTTTCAGGTTTTTCAATCTCGTTAGGCATATTCTATATATTTAATAAGCAATTTGAGTAATTTTTTCACAACCAACGGGAACAACACAAGGTCTAGCCTCGCCAATTGTTGGCATACAATTTATAGATGGTGGGCAACTAATTCTTTTAGGCGTAGTAGTTGCTGATTTTATTAAATCCGTTAATTCTTTTTTTACTTCAACTGTGGCAGTTGTTGTTGATACCGTTGAACTAGCTTTTTCTAATAAATTATTAACAAAAGCTTTGTCAGTTGAACTAGCGGCATCACTAAAATTAGCTTCAGCATCTTTAAAAGTTTTATCCATGTCAGAACTAATTTTCTCCCAAGTGCTATCAGTTGTTATTTGTTTAGTAGCGAATACATTACGCAAGTTAGCTAACCACAAAAAGAAAATAGCAACAATTATGACAACAATGCCAATCTTGAATAGTAATGCTTTTTTATAATTAACTTCCTCTGGATTCATATTTTATTCGGTAATACCGTCTAAATTAACATCATAAAGGATGCCTTCAGAAACTAAACGATAATTTAAAATTTCTGATTCATCAAACCAAATTTTAATTTCTCTAGCCGCTTCTTCAACTTCATCAGAACAATGAATTAAATTACGAACGGCTCGATCGTCGTAACTGGATAATTCATAGGAATCTAAAGTGTAATCACCACGGATAGTACCAACTTCAGAAGTTAGTGGTTCAGTACCACCAACAATTTTTTTAACAATACCCATCGCTTGGTTACCTTCAAAAATCATTGGCACAATTGGTCCGGCGGTCATAAATTTAACCAAAGCCCGAATAATATCTTTACCATATTCTAAAGCTTCTTTTTCAATTGGCATACCTAAATCTTCACGATTCTTCATGATATTAGCGCCTTTCTTTAAAAACCAAGCTTCATCTTTATTATAATGATCCCAACATTGTTGTTCGGTTGCCATAGTCATTTTTAAAGCCACCATTTTTAAACCAACACTTTCGAAACGTTTAATAATTTCGCCCATTAGTCCGCGCTGAATAGCATCAGGCTTTAAAATAACAAAAGTTCTTTCTTTTTTTGGATGTGGAATCATAAATTTTCAATATTTATTTTTTTATTTTTTACATGCTAAGAATTACCAATTCCATATCTTCTTGTGGTAAATCTTTCTTAGAAATTTTTAATTTTTCTTCATAACTAGGTTCGATACCTAATTCTTTAATAAACTTTTCAATTGGGTCTAAACCTTCATAAGCTAAACCAGCAGTTTGATAATGCATCGGAATTACAATCCGAGGTTCAATCTGAGAAATTACTTCAACGGCTTTTTTAGCATCAATTGTATACTTACCGCCGACGGGAATTAATAAAATATCGGTACCAACTAACTTTTCTAATTGTTCATTACTTAATACGTGACCTAAATCACCTAAATGAACAATAGATATATCATCAATCTCAATTCGATAAATAATATTACCACCCCGAAGCTTCCCCTCTTCTTCGTCGTGATACGAATCAATGCCCTCAATTAAGATACCTTTAGTATCATATTCACCAGCACAATTAATTATAAAAGGATTACCTCTTAAAGCGTCAGTATTATTATGATCAGGGTGATCATGGGAAACAGTCACAATGTCTGCCTCAAAACTAGGCATCTTAAGCCCCGTTTCTTTACCGTAGGGGTCAGTGACCACCATGACACCATCACTGCTAATTTTATCTTGTAATTTAAACGCTGAATGTCCTAGCCAAGTTATAATCATATAAGTATAAAATCTTAAAAACAATAAAAAAGGTCTGCTTAAACCTGTGCTTTTATTATATCAGGCAAACATTAAAAGGTCAATTTAAGGGCTAAAACAAAGCCTTTTTGATAATAAAAAAGGAGCTTACAACGTTGTGTTGTAAGCTCCAAGAGTTAAATTTACCAATTAAGTTGAACAGCATTATCTAGGTCATTTTTGGTAATATCCAAATATTGGTCATTACCAGTTACATGCTTAGGGACAAAAACCGTTTTGTGAAACATGCCATTTGGATCCGTATAGGATACCCGAATGTAAAACTGACCAATCGGTACTTCTATCGCGCGAGAAACTTCTCGATACCCAATCGAAATTGGATCACCAGAGTCTGGCTCAAAAAATATCTTATACTTTTCAGCTAATAAATGGATGCGTAATTTTTTATTTTCACTAGTCGACATTTTTTTTATGTCTTTTTGTGTAATATAACAATTAACATCACCACTATTTACCCTTTTCCTGATTTCAGCATAAGGCCAAATCGCTTGATCAGCACCAGTTTTTAAACCGATCCCAATAATTAAATCCTGATTTTTCTGGATATAGATTGTGTACTGATTTTTAGCATTGTCTGCCTTATTAATACTATCTGTACCCAAAAATTCTAAACCACGCCCGATCTCAGAAAAGATTTTAAATCGACTGCTGCCGGTGTAAACAAAATTAATCGCTTCACCAGCAACAACTACCGGTTGATTAACAACGGCTACCTGATAATTAACTACGGGGGTAGAAGAGGTGGTCACTGACTTAGTAACTACCGTCGACTTTGGCTGAGTATAAGTTACTTCAGTCGTAGACGAACTATTTCCGTTTGTTAATAAATCATTTAATGACGAACCGGATCTTTCGGGTGTTGTAATAACCGTGGTTGTAGTTGTCGGTGACATCGCCGGTGTTACTGAATAAGTAACCTGATTAGCCACGACCGTAGTTGTCCTGGAATCATCATTAGATGATATTTCCGCCAACCCAGAGCGAGACACCTCTTTAGATACGGTGAATTTACTAACCCCATCAGCCGACCTGCAATCAAGAAAAACGGTCCGAACCCGAACTGAAGCAAAAGTTTTCACCCCTTTATTAGGAATGAATTCTTCTTTTCCATTTACTCCCACATACAAATCCTTGCCAAAATTATTAGCAACGCGAAGTTGACTGAATGAGCTAAGCCCAAACATAGCCAACATAACAAAAAGAATCCAACTTTTTTTCATTTCTTATCTATTTTTTTGGTTTATATTTATTGTTAAACAACTGCAACTATCTAATGATAGTCGTAATACAATATCAATAAAAGTAGATTTTGTCAATAGAGAACCGGGGCAACTTAAAGTATTTAAAAAGGCCTATAAAATAGGCCTTTTTGTCAAATTATACTAATATTTAATTTTTAGGTAAAAAAGCTATCAACTTCTTTATACCTTTCAAGGTCATATCAAAATTTCTGCCATTACCAGTGGTAAAATGTTTATTAAGAGTATCGACAAAAACATTTTCGGTTTTAACTTGATAGACTCCTTTTATTTGATTTAATAAATCTTCCGGACTAATTGTTTTTTTATTAAACCAATTCAAACTTTCATAAATCAATTTATCATTTGAACCTAATTTATTCCAAGAAGTAAAAATCTTTTCTAAGCCTCCACCACGAGTAAACTTACTTAACTTAGACCCCTTCATCAATTCATTTATAAACTCATTGGGAATTTTTTTACCATTTGTATCAACTGCTTCTTTAATGCCACCAGCTTTTAGATCAAAAATGATATTGCTTTTGCCAATTCCTTTATAAACTAAATCGTTACCAACTTGTTCAAGCGCTTCTGGTTTAGCGTGAAGTTCTGCGGCGATTGAAATTTTATCGGCTACAAAAGGTTTAATATTATCAGGTGCCGAATTAATATTCTCTTCAGTGAAGTTTTCAACTGCAACTGGATTTTTTGGATTCGTTATTACATCAGAAGAAACGTTAGTGTGAGCACTAGAAAGACGTTCTTCAAGACCAAATAATTTTTCTCTTAAATTATTATAATCATTATTCTGTTTAAAACTCTCATAAATGCTTTTAGCTTCTAATTGTTCGTCGGCCGATAATTTAGTGCCGCCATTAATTTCAGAGATTTGTTTTAGGAAATCTTCTTCAGTTCTAAAATTAGACTCATTGTTACTTAGACCTCGAGCTAAAGCAATGCCATTATTATGGTAAGTGAGACTACGTATATCAGCTAGTCTAACTTCTTCTGGAATTTCGTCAGAACTCATTTCTCTTACAACCAATTTATTTGAATTTTCAGGAGAGAGATTCGATTCCGAATTTACCGGAGTTTTGATTGTAGGTTCAACTGTTGATGTCTGATCAGTGTTCTCTGTAACAGTATTTATTGAAGCTACCTCATTAGCATGTGCGGTATAAACACGTCCTTCGAAATCAACTATTTGCTTTCTTAAAATATTATAATCATTATTCTGTTTGAAACTATCAAAAATATTTTTAGCTTCTAATTCTTCGTTAACTGATAATTTTTGACCGCCATTTGCATCAGAAATTTGTTTAATAAAAGATTCTGCTGTTCTAAATTCTGAATTATTACTATAGACACCATCAGCTAACTTAGCAGCCCGATTACTTATATTAATAATATTTTTAAAAGCCTCAGCGGCATTTTTAGCATCAACCACTTCAGGTGATTCAGCTCCTCCCAAGGAATTAGGAGTTTCCACAACGTTATCTGTTGGAATATTTTGTGTCCCAACTTGAGTCGGAGTTTCAATATGATTTAAAAGGTTGTCAGTATTAACCACTTTATTTACTGGCACTGGCTCAATTGGGGTATCAATAGTTTTAATTTCAACCACTTTATTTATTGGAGATTCTGGAGCAGTTTCAGTTGGTGCTACTAAATGGCTAGGAGTCTCTACATGGCTAGCAACGTGGTTAGCAATTGTTGGAGTAGCAGGAACTTCGACTGAAACTGTTTCCGATTTAATAGGAATTTCTACATTAGTTTTAGATTCTTGAGAAACAATAGTTTTAGCTAAGCCAACAACTTTTTGTCCGCCTGAATTTGAAGTTACATTATCTTTACCACTAAACCAATGATTTACTCCCAACTGTTCAGCGACAAAAGCACCGGCGGCGGCAAACCCAGCCCCCATTAAAGCTCCAGTTGCCACTTTCTTAATTAAAAAATTTTGTTCTTTTTTATTTTGCTGGTCTTCTTTGTAGTTTAAAAAACTAGCCAAACGATCCGCCACACTAATTTTACTAAGCTCAGCTAATCGAGTTTCGTCTTTAGACCATTTTTTATATTTATAGATTCTGTCCTGATAATGATCTTCGCTCTCGGTCACTCCTTTAACCAAATCTATTTTTTTGTCATAACTACCTAAATTTTTATAATCATAATTCTCAAAATATTGATCCGGTTTATAATGTGATGCAAAAATACCTAATTCACTTTTAGCTTCAGCTAAAGTATTTATTAAATTAAAATAATTAACATTGCGCTCGGAAACTGAACCATAATCAACGGACTCTAAATTTATTTGTTTTTCCGTATAATTAATTCGATTATCTAAAGTTTCGGCCGTCTTTTTTATTTCTTCCGAGTAATCATAAGATGTACTATTTCTTAAATAATTTAATCGAGTCATTAAACTCTGTAATTTTTCAGTTAGCCCAAAATTTATTTCATGGCCAGTTTCTCCTTCTTTTCGTCCGACTGCTAAATTTCTAGACTTAGCGGTGTCGCTGTTGTCAGCCACTCCTAATTTAGCTAGTTCATCTTTATTTGATAATTCTTTTTTACCTAAATTATACCCCCTAAAGCCACCTACAATGGCCGCCGCAATAGGTGCTACCGAATAACTTAAAGCACTAGCTAAATAAGCACTATTAGCTAGCGCAAACTTGGCTCCCGTTCTCATAGAAAAACCTAAGGCGGAATAACCAGCCTTATCTTTCTGTCCGATAGCCATCGCTTTAACTTTATCAAAACCAGTTAAAGATGTGTCCGCCATTTTATTAAGTAATTGTTCGGTTTGCTGATCGGCTGACAAAAATTTTAATAACTCAATATTATTTTTTGATTTCAAAAATAACTTATTAATTTCTGATTGTTCAGAACCATCTGTGGCTCCATTTAAAAGTTCTATTCTAATATGATCTAAACTTTTTCGTAAGTTAAAATTTTCATCAGCTCCTTTGCACTCAATATAATTTCTAGCGACATCATTATACTCAGCAATCATTTCTTTTTGATCATCCCTAAAATCATAATCGTGTAAACAATTAACTATCACTTCGCCAGCATCATTTATTTTAACCTCGGGACCATTTTCAATTATTTCAATTAGCCAATTAAGCTCTGTCTCCCCATAACCTTCTAACCCGTGATTTTTTATATTTTTAACAGCTTCAATCTTGTGACGTTCTTTGTGAAAATTCTGATTCATAGCAAAACCAATCTGCCACCATTTTTTAGAAGCTTTTTCTTTAATGAAGGTTTCGTTAGCTTCAACTTTTGCTTTCGCTAACGAAGAACGATGCAAAATTTCTAAAGCAAATTGTTGTTGCTCCGGACTAAGTAATAAAAATTCTTGATTAGCGGATAATTCTTCTGGCTTAATACCAATACTTTCGGCATATTTAGAGACTTTTTCATTAAAGGGGTTGATAAATACGGTTTCCGATTTAATTTCTTCTTTTTCAATCTCTTGATTAACACTATCATTTTTAATAGGGCTAACTTCATCAATATTTTTAATTCCAGCCGCCGCTATCTCAATCTTTACTACCGGCTCCTTTCCAAGATTATTAGAAAATTCTTTTTCTCTGTCGTCGTCTAAAGAATTTTCTTTTTCATCTTCTAACATTTTATCCATTAACTTATTCATTTCGGATTCTCGACTATTGTCCACTTCTTCGACAACTATATTATTCTCTCGTTCTCTTTCTAAAAGATTTTTTTGAATTATTTCTTGTTGAACAAATTCTTGTTTCAATTTCTGTTGGTAATTATTAGCTTCATTTTTTAAGCTTTCAAAAGCAACTATATAATTTAAGTTTTGCGCGATTATTTTTCCGTCTGGCGAAATTAAATTATAAAAAGCTTTCTCACTTTCAATATTAATATTGGCATCTACTCTTGCATCTTCTTTATTAGTAAGTTGCATTAAATAGCCATTATCAGAAAAAGCTACCACATTATTATTGGCTTCACTTACATTTGGTAATTCAATAATTTCACTCTTGTCCCGACTAACTGGATTATCAACTAAATGATCTAATAATAATTGTTTATTAATATCGGCCATTCTATTATAAACATTTTTAGCAAAAGAATCGGTTAATTCTTCTTCTAATTCTTTCATGGCCTGCTTAGCGGACTCATCAAACACATAAGCTGTATCCTGAGTTTCTTCTTTAACTTTTCTATTTAACAAATTATTAAAACTAGCTAAGAGCCAATTTCTTTTTTTATTAATCTTTTCGTCAGCTTTTACGAATTCCGAATCGGTATCCAATCCGGTACTTAAATTATTTTCAATACTTTCGTCGCGTTCTTTGTGTCTAAAAACTTCTTTAATTGCTCCAACAACTTTCTTTTCAAAAAAACTTTTAAATTTTTCACCAAAATCAATCTTAACAGGAGATTCTATAATTTCCTTAGGCAACTCAAAGGCTACTGGCCCGGTTTCGGTGGCTGCCAATTGCAGTCCACCAACTTTTTTATTTTTTAAAATTTCTTTTAACTGTTTAGGTTTACTAAGCTTTAATATTTCTTTTGACATAGTTTTAAAAAAAAGAACCAGCTCAAATTAAGCTTGTTCTTTTAAAGATTCCCGAATTTTATTTAACTCCTCTAAATTATTTTTGGCTCTAAATTTTTTAATAAGTTCTAGTTTTTCATTATGAAGTTTCTTGAGCTCAGTCATCGTTTCTTGAAACAAATTTTCAACAATCTCGATTTTCTCTTTTTCGCTTATTTTATCCTGATCAAACATATTAAAAAAAATGACCTTTTTTAGTCCTTTAATAATACAATAAAACGATTATAAAAACAATTATTTTAAAAGCTTTTTAAAATTGATTTTATCCTTTGTTTTAGGGGTATTGACAAACATTTGGCAGTAGTATATTATAACAACATCGAAAATAAAACGGAATAAGCAAAGGTAAAACAAGATATGGTTTATATCTCTGTTTTTTTCTGTCCAGTTTCGCGGACGTTAACAATTTCAATTTTTGGTGAAAGTTTTGATGCTAATTGGCATCGATTCGGAGAATAAAAACAAAACAAAAATCCGATTTATCGGATATCGAATATATTGAAAGCTATGCTTTCATTAGAGTCACAAACTTAATAGAGAGTTTGATCCTGGCTCAGGATGAATGCTGGCGGCGTGTCTAAGGCATGCAAGTCGAATGTCTAGTTTACTAGGCATGGCA
>Ga0302215_10001330_pt1 | contig 17768 bp, 11 predicted proteins | sample II_Fen_N3_1_FD_194580 | JGI IMG/M metagenome (GOLD analysis project Ga0302215, IMG submission 194580) | Peat permafrost microbial communities from Stordalen Mire near Abisko, Sweden - II_Fen_N3_1 | ecosystem: Environmental > Terrestrial > Soil > Wetlands > Permafrost | place: Sweden: Abisko...
AGCTGCTGAATTTGTATGCATTGTACTAAACACCAAGTGACCAGTTTCAGCCAATGTAAGTGCAGAATCGGCCGTTTCTCTATCACGAATTTCTCATACGAAGATAATATCTGGATCTTCACGCATTGCAGCTCTCAAAGCATTTGCAAATGACCAAGTATCGTGACCAATCTCTCTTTGAGAAATAATACACTTATCTGGAGTAAATATAAATTCAATTGGATCTTCGATAGTAATCAAATTTTCTGATCTAATTTCATTGATATATTGAAGCATAGCTACAATAGAGGTAGATTTTCCTGATCCAGTAGGTCCAGTTACAAGATAAAGACCTTTTTTAGCAGATAATATATTTGTTCTAATACTTTCAGCGGTATCAGCAAACATCAAATCATCAATCTTTTTTGGTGATGAGTTAATTTTTCTCAAAACCACAGCGAGTCTTCCTGTTTTTATAAACGCATTTACTCTATATGGAGTTCCTGTTTTAGAAATATAGGCAAAATCACCTTCTTTATCGGCCATAAATTTATCGAATCTTTGTGGATTCCCCTCAAGAAGTTGTTTTACAATCAATTCCATAACTTCATTAGTCAGTTTTCCTGCTTGTTGTTCTCTTATGATTTCTCCATTCATTCTATAGGCAATACTTTCTCCACCAGAAAGATGAAGATCAGAAATGTTTGGGTTTTTTTCGATAAGAGCTAGGATTTGCTCGACATCAATACTTGTCATATACGTACAGGATAATAGATAAAATCTAGAGGCATCCAAAACTTACATACAAGTATATTCACAAATAATAAAAATGCAAATTTTCGAGACTATTTTTATTAACAACATAAAATACACAAAATAGAAATTTACAAGCAAATTTTCGAGACTATTTTTATTAACAACATAAAATACACAAAATAGAAATTTACAAGCAAATTTTCGAGACTATTTTTTTAGATTGATATTTCAAAGTAATACTATATAGTAACTTCCGATTTATTTTGATGTAAAAATTATGATGGTATTTGCTAAAAAACGTATTCAAAACAGGAAAATATGAGATATTGATACATACAAAACATATGGGGACATTATTTCTCCAAAAAACAAAAAGAACAAATTTATCAATTTTGTGATAACAGTATTGTGTATTTTGTTAATTGGGACTTTTGGAAAATATTTTCTTGAGGCAGCTCATGTATTATGAGGGGCAATTACAAAAACAACAATATCAGTCGTAAGTAAACAATTAGGAAAGAAAATGATTAGAGATGAATTTGGAAATATAAATATTATGGTTTTGGGGTATGGTGGAGCTGATCATCAATGAGGATATTTGGCGGATTCAATCATCGTAGCATCTCGAAATCCAGAATTAGGTGCAATGACAATGATTTCTACACCTAGAGATTTGGTGGTATATAACAAAGAAGAGTCTGTTTTTGGAAGGATTAACCAGATTTTCTCTAGATGATTATGAAGAAAATTAGAATATGATACAGGAGCTAAGGCAATGTCAGATCAACTTACAAAAATTACAGGACTTACTATCCCATATTATGTTTTGTTAGATTTTCACGGATTTGAAGATATTATAAATACACTTGGTGGTTTAGATATTAATGTAGCCAAGCCACTCAAAGATGTTACCTATCCAGATCGAAATCGTTGAATTATGACGTTTCAAGTAAATTCTGGAATGAATCATTTCAGCGGAGATACAGCATTGATGTATGCTAGATCAAGACATTCAACATCTGATTTTGATAGATCATTGAGACAACAACAAATTTTGAAAGCAATAAAAGATAAACTCATCTTGCAAATAACATCTCCAACCAAAATTAAACAACTCTATACAGATTATACAAAACTTGTAAAAACAAATATCACACTCGATGAAATGATAGGTCTTGCTCAATATGCAGACAATATGAAACACATGTTCTCATTTGGATTTACCACAGAATGTAGTAATTTTGCTTACAAATTGTCTCATCCTGGATGTTTCTTATATACTCCAAATAGAGATTTATTTGGTTGAGCATCTGTTATTTTACCAGTATGATCAGATAATATCAATCCAAGTTTCTATGATTATATGAGAAATTTCTCTTATTATGTTGCCCATAACCAACAATATCTTATAGAAAACGCCAATATTGTAATGCGAAATGGAATTGATAAAAACTATATCAAACAAATGGGAATGAAAAATGATAGTTATGCAACACAAATAGCAGTTAAACTCAAAAAATATGCATTCAAAGTTCAAGATGTAAAAAATGCCCCACAACCAATAACAGGGACAATAGTATATGTATTATCCACAGGGAATATGGATGGAACCATAGAAAGACTCAAGACATTTTTGCCGATAGATCAAGTTATTAATATGAGTGAGAACACAACAGGAACATACTTATGAGAAGAACTTTACAAACAACAACTTAGTTGAACAGATATTATTTTAGATATGGGAAATAATTATCTTAACTACTTACAAACAAAGAAGTTTGATTATTATAGATAGGTTTGGTTAGATTATTTATTTATTTTACGGATACGCATATGCTCCCCAAGGAAGTACTTGAAAAGAAATCAGATATTATGGCTTATGCTAAGACTATAGGAATCCCTGTAGAAAAGATACAAAACGATCATCTTTTCCTTCAGGTTTTTGTCCATAAATCATTTGCTGCAGACTATAAAAATATTATGGATCACAATGAAAGACTTGAATTTTTGGGTGATGGAATTTTATGAGCAGTTATCAACAAAATTCTATTCTCTAGGTATCCAGAAAGAGATGAATCAGATCTTACTTTATACAAAATAGCATTAGTGAGAGAGGAAAATTTGGCAAACGTAGGCAGAAATATAGGTATTGATAAACATATTTTCATCAGTAAAGGTGAAGAAAAAACCAATGGAAGACAAAAAAGTGCTATTTTGGCAGATTGTGTGGAGGCTTTGATTGGGTTTATTTATATTGACCTAGGGATAGAACCCACAGAAGCATTTATTACAGACTATGTATATAGTCAAATAGACAATATAAACAAAGATCCTGTTAAAAGTTACAAAACTATGGTTCAGGAGGTTGTTCAAAAAAAATACAAACAATTACCAGTTTACCAAGATAGTGAAGATCAAAAAGATGAAAAATGAAATGTTGTTCAATATAAATCAGAATTGTTTGTTTTGGATGAAAAAGTAGGAGAATGACTAGGAATAAACAAAAAAAAAGCACAAGAGGAAGCCGCAAAAGATTATTATGAATCTTTACAATCAGAATAGATTTGACAAATCCACAAATCTCTTGATAAATATCTGCAAATCCATAAAAGCAAAGGACATTTTATTTTGTATGTGAAGTCATGATTAAGAAGTTTTCAATTATCAAAAGAGCGTATTTTTGGTTGACATTAGGTGGAACCCTACTTGTAGCCTCATGGGCAATATTTTTTAGCCAGATGAGATTCTCTGAAGAATTTACAGGTTGAGTGAAAATTACTATTGTAAACACTGTGGATGCTACAAAACTTAAACAAGATATCACAACGTTTCTTGCAAAGAATAATTACAAAAACAGCATCGTTTCTATTGAAACAACCAAAAACACAGATGTTTCTATCAAAACTAAAGTAGAAACAGATGAAAAGGTAAATACTCTCTCTAAAGAAATCAAAACACTTCTTCTAGATGGTAAATACATAACATCAACAAATGATATCGTATCTCAATCTATTACTGGTCCTAGTGTTGGTGATTATATGCAAAAGAGTGCGAAAAACGCTTTGATTATTGGTCTTCTTTTGATGGCGTTATATATGATGTTCTCATTTGCAGGTATTAGAAAGGTAATCTCTCCAGCTATTTTGGCAGGAGTTACAATAGCTACTATGGTATTTGATGTTTCTATTCCAGCTGGAGCTTATGGATTATTGATGTGGTTCAATAGTACAGTAAATATTGATACGGTATTCATCATTGCGGTACTTACTAATATGGGATATAGTATTAACGATACAATCATCATCTTCGATAGAATTAGAGAAAATCTTCAACACAGTCATGATAAAAACACAGTGTATGGAAACGTATTTGATGCCAGTCTTCGAGAAACAATGAGAAGATCTTTTGGTACAGTAATGGCTACATTATTGGTTATTGGAGCTATGTTCTTCTTGTGATCTGGAGCAGTTAAAGACTTTGCATTTACTATTGGTATTGGAGTTATTGCTGGTTCATATTCTTCTATATTTATCTCAGCTCCATTGGCTTATCTTCTTATGGGAAAATTTAAGAAAGAAAAGAAATTGATTACTAATCACGACTAATATAAAACTATTATTTCTAAGAAGAGGGCTATATGCTCTCTTCTTTTTGATTGTAAATAAGTAGGAATATGATATAAGTAATTTTGAAGTAAGTAGTCAATGATTTTGGTTCTTTATGAATTGTTTGAGCTGGATTTACATTCACAAAAAGCAAACTAAACGGTATAGCGAGTCTCATAAAGAACTAGCCCCTTTGGTTTCTTTCCCGGCAATGAGGGAAAGAAATGCCCAGCCGGCGAGGCGGTAAAGAAGAGATAAAACATATTCCTTTAATTATTCAAAAAATACCTATGTATCTATATAGTAAAGAAGACTATTTTCTCTTACGAAAACCTCGTACTGTGGCAAGTACCTTCGGGGATGAAAAATCTGTCTTAGATTACTTTGATATACCATGAGAACTACAAAGTTTATATAAAATACCGGCCGATAATGAAATATTGTCTACATATGTCGATATATCTAAGTATACAGCAGAAGAAGATCTGGATTTGTTCCAAAAGAACCAAATTGAGAACTTTTCTCGTAAGCAAGAATACGGTTTACTTAATAGATTAGATACACCAACAGGTGGTTTTTTGTATTTTGCTAAAACACCACAAGCATTCGCACAATATAAGGCAGATCAAAAACAAGGTAGAATCAAGAAAACATACATAGCTTTTGTTGAAGGTAATCCTTGCTACAAGGATGAAAATAAAGCTATAGATATCTATTTTCCAATTATGCACTTGGCTAGTAACCCAGAAAAAATGATAGTTGTTAAGTGATTTCATGATGAGAATAAATGAAGAGGAAAGAGACACAAGGGAAAGACTAGTGTTGAGTTGGTTAAATACTTTGAGAAAGAACAAAAAAGCCTAGTTAAGATAACTATCTATAAATGAATAAGACATCAAATTAGAGTTCATTTGGCAAGTATATGAGCACCTATCTTGGGTGATAATTTGTATAATAATAAAGCAAAAAAAGCAGATCTTCAACTCCGATCAATTGGTTTTGATATGGTATAAAAAGATGCTAAATAAGACCTAATATTAGAGAGTTTTTCTATATATAGAAATATAGATAACTCTCTATATCTTGAATAAAAAATTCACTATTTATATGAAACAGTGATATTAAAAAGTATTGCTTTTGTATGGATATTTTTGAGAGTTCACTTGTTCAGTGAAATAGTGAAGAATTGTGTTTGAAGTCAAGAGAGAAAAAATATTTTTTTGTGGTTTTGTTTATAAAATATTCACTAGTTTAGTGAAATAGTGAAATGCTCTTGATTTGTAAAATAGGACAAGTATATATGAATATTCACTATTCCTGTGAACTTTAGATTTTGTATGTGATATGCTTCATCCAGGGCGATATCTTTCAGAACAAATCAAAGCCAGAGGCCGAACACAAAAACAATTTGCCGACATTATTGGTAAAAAAGTAAGTGAGGTCAATGAGCTTATAAATGGCAAAAGAAATATCACTATTTTATGGGATATGACCCTTGCTCTTGTTTTTGATGATCCAGAAAAGAAACGACTCAATCTCCAAAATGATTATGATTACTACATAACCAAGACAACTATCGATCCAAAAAAACTAGAAGGAATTCAAAAGAGGAAACATCAAGTCCTCAAGCAAGATACATTCACACAATTTTAATTGCTTAGCTACTCTTCTCTATGAACAGACAACAAGCAAAAAAACATCGTATTGCTATGGCAGGTGGTGGGACCGGTGGACATGTATTTCCTATCAAAAGTTTGATTGATTATTTGGCTCAGACACCAACATTTTCTAAACAAGTAGAAGCTATATATTGGTTTTGATCTAAGGATTCTCTCGAGCAAACCGTATTCAAAAGAATCCAACAAGAACGAAAAGGACCAGAATTCTCTTTTGTCCGTATTTTTTCTGGTAAGTATCGTAGAGAGACATATCTTAAATCAAATCTCAAAAATATTCGTGATCTCTTCTTATTTGGCATAGGAATTTTTCAATCAATTCGATATTTAAATAAATACAAAATTGACACTATTTTCTGTAAAGGATGATATGTTGCACTTCCTCTTGTTGTAGCAGGCCGAATATTGAGAAAAAAGATTGTAGTTCATGAATCAGACACTCGTCCAGGTTTGGTAAATAAACTGGCGTCTAAGATGGCTACTAAAGTATTTACTGGTTTTGATGGTGTATTAAAAAATGCAGAGACTATAGGACAAATCCTCTCAGATGATATGATTTTTGATGGAGATATGGATAAAAATCCAGCCCTCAAAGAAGTCTTTGCTCAATACGATAATCAAAAATCATGGGTACTTGTGGTATGATGATCTCAGTGATCTCAAAGATTATACCAGTCGCTTATCAAAGCAATTCAGACAGACAAAATACTTCAGACAGAGTTTGTTTTCTTTGTAGTTTTAGGTCTTCTTAATAAGGATTTAGCAAATGAGTTTGTATGATTCCCCAATGTGCATGTCTTTGAATTTGTGAGTCAAAAGGAAATGGGAGTGTTGTGTGCTCATTGTGATATTGCGTTGACACGTGCTGGGACGACATCACTCGCAGAACAAAAACTCTATGATATGAAACTTTTGATTGTGCCAATAGCATGGACACACGATCAATATCAAAATGCAGAACGATATGAAAAAAATCATAATGATGTTCTTTTAGATCAAAAAAACGAAGATTTTCTCAACAAACTTGTTACAGAACTCAAAAAACACAAATATAACAAGAAGGTTGTTTTAGAAAACGATAAGGCAGATCGTATTCACGCAGCCAAAGATAAAGTCTGGGGAGCATTGTTGGATTAAAGACAAACACTACATAATTCAAATTATAACATCACAAAAGAGAGACCCCACAAGGGATTTCTCTTTTCTTTTTTTGTCAGTTTTCTTCTTTTTTGGAGAGTATAGAGTTCGAGGCGTATTTAGTTTTTAATTCAGTCTATACTATGCGTCTCCAAAAACTCATTCTAGGGATATTGATTGTACTCACAGGACTCACAATTTTTGCTCGAGGGCAGGAATTGGTCTGAGATACACTAATGAGCTCTAATGCTTCACTGCCCTCGACGGAGACTGGGATAATTGCCTCATTTGAGGATATTCAGTACGACTCAAAGGTTCTTTCTAGTGGGGATTCTCTAATAATCGCTGCGACAGGAGAGATTTTAGGGACTGGGCGAGATACTCAGCAAGTCTCTGGCGCAGTGCTCACCTGACAAAATACGAGTGGTACGACACAAGTAGACACACAAACATGACTTGTCTCTTCGTGAATAGAACCAGCTTTTCCCCATCTCCTGATCTCAGAAGTCTTTTATGATTGAACGGATGAGTGGCTAGAACTCACTAATCTCGGCGCGACATCATTTTCAGGCAAAATCCAATTGAGTTGATCGATCAATATTTCAACATTCGTTTCCATAGATCCACAGCAAAGCATCCTCCTTCTCAAACCTTCAGGAAATTATGCACGGATAGATTTAGCTGTCCTCAGAATCACCACAAACACTTTTTCGCTGACGGACACCAAAGCGATCAATCTGACACTTTTGACGAGCGGCCAATTTTTGGACGAATTTTTGGTAGAAACGGGACGAGTGACAAAACTAGATAACAAAAAAACATCATTTCAGAAATTCCAACTTTCAGGTGCTCGAATAATCACCTGAACAACGATTCCTATAAATGTAAGTGATGGATATATTGCAAATCCTTGAATCATTCTCCAAGAATCCCCTCAAAACCCACCAGAAACAAGTACGGGAAGCTCCTTAGACAACACATGACAGGCTCTTTCAGGGCAACTATTCACAGGAGAAAATTCTCCACTCAAAATCACCGAGATATCAGATTATACCTGACAATTTAGCCCATTTATAGAGCTGGAAGCGCTGGATGATTGGAGTGGGTCGCTTACCTTTAGTGGATCTCTACTGAAAGAGGGTTTTTTCCTAGATGAGAAGCTGATTAAATGAGAAATATTTATTGTTTCGTCTTCCGATAACTGATGGTTAGCGGGTCAGAAAATAATCGTAAATCCTAGATTGTACCTGCAAAAATCGTGATTTTTGTCTATATATGGACAAAGTAGACAAGTTTTCGACACGGTGCAGATTTTGTCTATATATCCATGAAAGTCGCTTTATTACTCAGATATATCACAATCTGGAGTGAGGCTCTTTGATAAAGTCGACATGTTCTCGCCAGGCTTCGATGAAAAGCTTTTATGGTACTTTTCTGGTTGAAAGACTGAGTGTACAAGTATTTCACCTATTTCGTGAACGACAGTTTCCGTCACTCCAAAAATGGAAATGTCGAGTGGTGTACAGTTTCCAGATCCTGGTATGGTACAAATCAAAAGTCTGGTTTTTAAAGGGGATGAATCGATAACATTGGTATCCTTACGAACGGGAGACATTGTTTTATCAGATCATAAGCGATATTTGCTCACGAGAGCAGCAGGCAAAACAGAACGATGAAGCACCAAAAAGTATCTCACAGGGACACTTGCTTCAGGACAAAGCATAACTATAACCAAAACCTTCTGATTTCTCGATGGGGGCGGCTGTGTGAGTTTGTGGTATTCAGGGAGTCTCTATGATTCTTTCTGCTATGCCGCCCCCATCCCAGAACCCAAGATTCCCAAAGTTCCCAAGATTTCCACCGGCGATCTCTTACTTACTGGTCTCAGTGAACTCACTGGGCAGCTAACTTGATCAATTATTCCCCAAGTATCTATCATTTCTCTCCTGCCAAACCCCGCCGGCAAAGATTCTTCGGAAATGCTGATCCTTTGAAGTAGCTGAGACTATCTGTTCACTGGATTCTTTCTCAAAGTAAATACCACCAAACATAAACTCAACTCATTTATCTATTCAGGGATCACTGAAATCACAGGTTCTCTCTGATTAATCAATAAGGCTGCCTGTGTCCAACTCTGGCGAACGAGCTATCAATTAGATAGCTTCTGTTATACCACACCAAAAGATAATCAACGATTTGGCCAAACAAATCCAATACTCAACGAGATAGGTCAAACAGATTTCTCTCTTTTATCCAAAGCTAGTTTTGTACTCACTGGCAATCAAATATGTATAGCATATGAAAAGCAAGCACTTCGTTGTCGTTCCTTGCCAGCATCCAAAACATCCACCAAACTCAAAAACCAAAACAAACTCTACAAAACTTATGCAAACCTCCTTGAAGATTATCTCCGCAAAAATCGATCTACTTTATTTTATCAAACACCACTCAAGGAATATTTCTCAGTATTCTCAGATGCGAAGAAGGCTATAAATGAGAGTCAGTCGACTATTAGTATAAGTGGACAGCAGATAGATGTCCAAGATATTAGTACGCAAATCAGATTGAAAACCACTACGGGATCTGTAGAGTCAGGGTATGAAAACGGCTTACCTAAAGGGATATTATGGGTACAAAAACTTTTGAGACGAGGTGTTGTTCTTTGGAATCACCGATCGAATTTTTTCTCAATATCCAACAATCCAGCACTTATATGTGGAAGTGCAAGATGCTTCACGAATGCAGCACTGGATTGACCAAAACGCTGATTGATTGCTGACCAAAGATCAAATTTCCAAAATAAGTTTTGTCGAAAACAGGAGCAGAAAACGAATTCACCACCTCCAAAATATGTTGGGATTTGGACCATATAAAAATGTGTTTAAATTCTTCTGAGGTTGAGAAGTGTTGAGTGAAGAGAGAGATTTCCCTCATGATGGATGGAATTTACTCCTTTTGTTTCGATCTGCAGTTGTCCGCAAAAATTTTATTCTTCTTGGAGGAATTTGAGATCCTCAGAAAGCGACAACTAAACTCCTCTATCGTTATCTTTTGCCAAGAGCAAAAGCAGTAGTAACCAGAGAAAAAACCTCATTTGCTATAGCTCAAAGTTGGACAGATCATGCCATGGCATATCATGATTTTAGTCATTCTGTTTTTGAAACCGTTCATTCCAAGACACATACAAACCAAACTATCCTCGTCAATCTTAATGAAAAATCACATACGCTCGCTCATATTCATCAGATTAAAAGTTTTGTTCAGAAGTTTCCTGGAGCTGATATTATCTACTTTCCATGCGATATGACAGATGATGCTTTGCTCTATACACAACTCAAATTGGAAATTCCTCATATTAGATATTATGACTGGACCAATCATCCACTCAAAGATACGCTCAAACTCTTTGCTTGCTGTACAGCTGGAATCGGTGCAAGACTTCATTTCTTGATTCCTCTCAAGTTGTATCACAAAGATTTCATCCCTATTGTCTACGCTCACAAAGTCGAGAAGATGCTGATGGAGTAAAGAAGTAAGTAAATCCACCCCTACCCCCTCCTTTGTCAAGGAGGGAGATAAGAGAATCTTAAATAATTCAATAAATTGAGCCCTCCCTTGACAAAGGGAGGTGACCGGCAGGTCGGAGGGATTTGAAAGCCCATAAAACCATCTCATTTACCAATCTAACCATTCTCATGACCCGAATAGTCATTAATTTTCTCATACCCACATTTCTCCTCACCGTGTACGGTGACTGGGCATTGCTTATAGGAGGAATGCTGATTATGGTGATTATTCCGATACTTCGAACACATTCATTGAGAAAGTTCTTGGGTTATGTTTCAATTACGATCATTTGTTTTTTCTTAGTAAGTCTCGCATATCTCCGTTTTGAGTCTAATTTTCCTGCCGAGGTCAGTGGAACTTCGATCATCTCAACCTGACAAATCACTGCCGACCTCGGCAACGACAAATACGCATTTCAAAATACGCAGGGGAGTCGATATCTGATGTCCAAAACTGGACACACACTATGACAAAGTATCCGACTCGTAGGAACTATTGCTCCAAACAAGCAAATTTCTACTTGATCAGACCTACGATATCAATGATTTAATTTTCCCAAACGGCTCAGAATGAAAGGATATGCCGGCGCCCTCTTTGAGACCAACAGTGTCCCGCTAGATACCTGAGCATCTCTCGGGCGCCTCTCAGATATGAGACAAAACGTCCGTTCTACTATTGTTCGTAGTATGACATACCCAAACGGACAAATATCGTCAGCTTTATCCTGGGCCTTATGAATGTTTGTCTGAGATAAATCAGCATTTTCAGAAACCCAATATCAAACGCTCATTCAATGTGGACTCGTCCACCTCGTCGCCGTGAGCGGTGGAAATATTGTCATGTTGGTCACCTTTTTGACCTTTATCTTATTTTTCGTGCCATTTTATCCGAGATTGGTACTGTTGCTATTGGCAGTGGTCGGATACGGAATGCTCTGTGGAATGGATTCAAGTGTTCTCCGCGCAGTAATTATGGGAACACTGTCCCTCGTCGCCCTTCTCCTCGGTCGCCCAAATCTCATCCGAAGAGCGTTAGCAATCTCATGTATCGCAATGATTCTCTATAATCCCTACTTTTTGATTTACGACGTATGATTTTCGTTAAGTTTTTGAGCTGTGGTGGGGATCGTCCTATTTGAAGAGTCGACACGCGCTCAAATTTCTCCAGAAGACGAACATAAGCCAAAACTGTCCAAATCTCGCCTTCATAAGGCTTTGGATTATTTGCGGAAATCCTATATCAAACCTAGTGTTTGAGCGACACTCTGAGTTTTCCCTGTCCTTTTGTTTTATATGGACAAAATAAATCTGGCATCCATTGTTTGAAATTTGTTGGTTTTGCCAGTTGTACCTTTGGTCATGTTTGGGTCTTTTCTTCAAATTATTTTTCCCTGATTTTTGGGTGTATATATATTAAGGTGTTTGGAACGATTAAGTGACTGGATTTTTCGAGTAGCCAATTTCACAGCAACCCACGGAATCGTCCTGTCATCTGCTGATCTATGGATCAAGTATATCTTGGTGGGATTGTCTCTGGTAATGTTGATAGGGTATCATCGGGACTTTAAAATAAAACCGGTTAAAAATAAAACCATCGGATGATTTGGTCGGACGCGCCGTGATCGCGTCCCCACAAAATCTCTGTAGGGATGGCATCACGGGCCATCCGATAACAATCAAATCAGCCATCCGATAACAATCAAATCAGCCATCCGATAACAATCAAATCAGCCATCCGATAACAATCAAATCAGCCATGTCCATCCCTGTCAACCATAAAAAAAATAAATGTAAAGCAATGAAACAAACAAAAAACGATTATGGTGAAAAAAGAAAATAATATAAAAAACACGATAAAACCGCATAAATAAGCCAGAAATAATGTTTTTGATAAAAAAAGGTATCAAAATAGTCACTTTTGTTGTCACAGATGTAGACTTGTGTCGTATACAGCCCTAGAAGGATGGTCTATCCAATGGAAATTAGGTATGGGAACATATCTAAATATAAGTAGATGTCGTCAATTCGGGCTTTTTGTCTTGTTTTAGATTGATTTGTCCAAAATTGTCTTGCATTTATATCCAAAATTGGTAGTCTAAGAGGCAATGCTATGTGGATACATAGTAGTGTTCTTTAACACATCCTGATTAAATTAGTTGCTTTTGGACTGGATTATGTAGAGGTCTGCAGGTCAACGACTGGACAAAGTTTTCACGGATTTTGTGTAGTAGTGACTTGATGATACTCGATAAGAGAGACCAAGACTACTAGTGTACCTTTTATATCGTATACACGACGTACACATGAAAAGTTTTAAAAAATTGTTCGCTATTGTTGCAACAGCTGCTGTGTTTGTTTCAACAATGAACATTACTACAGTTAGCGCTGCTAACTTCTCAGACGAATTGACAGGTGCTTATGATTACGCTTACGGAATAGGCGCAACTACACAAGGATCTATTGATTCTGCAAACATGTATGGTAACCTTATTAGAGCACACGCTGCTAAAATCTTGGTTAACTATGCAAAAGAAGTTCTTAAAAAGACTCCTGATACTTCAGTAAAGGTTAACTTCACTGATATCGCTGATCAATCTTCTGAACTTCAAGGTTACATTGTTGAAGCTGCTCAATTGGGACTTATGGGTCTTAATTCAGACGGATCTGTAGCTACTACTTTCAACCCAAATGGTGTTGTAACTAGAGCTCAATTCGGAACAGTATTGGACAGAGCTATTAACGGAGACGCTAATAACGGTTCTGAACCTTACTACCAAGCTCACCTTGCTGCTTTGAAATCAGCTGGAATCATCAACAACATTTCTACACCAAATGCTGTTGAAGTTAGAGGATATGTATTCCTTATGCTCCAAAGAGCTAGTGGAACTACAACTACTCCTACAACTTGTTCTACTGCTGAAAACATCCTAGCTTGTACTCTTGGTACTTCTGCTTGTCCTGCTGAATGTAAAGATACTCCAGTTGCTGAAAACGCAAACGGAACTCTTTCTGTTAAGTTGGCTACATCTAATGGAATGGACGTTCCTTACGGAATTCCTTCATTGGAAGTTGCTACTTACAAATTCACAGCTACAGAAGATGTAAGAATCGATTCATTGGTTCTTGATAGAATTGGATATTCTGATTCTAGTACTTTGGATGGTATTTCTTTGTTTATCAACGGAGGAAGAGTATCTAAGGTTACTGGAAAATTCAATTCAGATGATCAAGTTACTGCAACTATCACAAACGGTTACACAGTTAAGGCTGGTGAAACTGTAGAAATAGCTGTTCATGCTGCTATCTCAACTTCTTCTGCTGTTGCTGGAGACCAATTTGCTATCAAGATTGACAGCGTTGGATCTACTGCTAAAGATGTAAACTTGGGATCAGTTACTTCTGATACATTCAAGGTTTTGGATAAAGCTAACGCTTCTATCTCTTACGCAAATGGATCTGCTGTAGACGCTCCAAAGGTTGGTGCTGATGCTTCTGATTTGTTTGAGTTTGTATTGAACAACACTTCTAATCAAGATTCTACTGTTAAATCTATCACTTTCAAGGATGGAACAGGAACTATTGATGAAGCTACTTCTCTTAAAAACTTCAAATTGGTTGTAGATGGTGATACTATCGCTACTGCTAGCAAATTGTCAGGTAAATACCTTACATTCAACATTGCTGACGGATATGCAATCAAGAAGTCAGACAAAGCTACATTCACAGTTCAAGCTGACGTAACTGATGGTGCTAATGACACTATTGCTTTCGCTGTTGACAGTGTTCAAGATTTCGTAGTTATTGGAGACACTTATGATGTACCTATGACTGTAACTGGAATACCTACTACAACAAAAGCTACTACAGTTTCTGCTGGTAAAGTTGCTCTTGCTAAAGTAAATACTACTGCTGGTGATTTGGTAAGAAACAAGGATAATGTATTCTTGGGAGCCTTCACTATCACAAACAATGCTGATCAATCTTTGAATCTTGTTGATTTGGCTTTGAACATTGCTGGATCTAATGGAATTTTGGATAACGTAAAAGTTAGACTTGGTTCTACTACAGCTTCTCCAATCGATTTGACTCAATCTACTAATGATTGGTCAGAAACAGATCTTGGTAAGGCTATTGGATCTAAATTGACTGTATATGTTTATGCTGATACTGCTGACAACGCTGCTGTTGAAACTGGATCACTTAAATTGTCTATCAAATCTATCAGCATTCAAGAAACTGAAAATGATACAACTGTAAATGACATGACTCCTTCTACATTGACTTGGTCTACAATCAACGGTCAAGGTTCTAATGGAACTTTGTCTCAAGTTGCTTTAGCTGATAAAACAGTTTCTGAAGGAACTGATGGAATCGATGCTATCCAATTCAAGATTAAGGCTGGTGACGCTTACGGAACAAAGATTAAGAAAATTACTTTCAATGCATTTGGACACAGTGGTGCAACTGCTAAGACTGTAGATGGTGATACTATCACTTCTGCAACTTTGTACAATGGTACTACTGAAATTCCTGCTTCAGTTAAGACTGATTCTATCGTTATCGATGATGACTTCACAATTGCTGCTGGAACTACTGCTACATTGACTTTGAAAGTTGGTGTTGCTTCAAATCCTGAAGCTAATAACGTTTACTATGTTCTTAATGGAGCAAACATTGACGCTGTAGATCTTTCATCTAACGCTGATGATGTTACTTTCTCTAAGGTACTTACTGGTAGAGTTATTACTATCACTAATGCTGGACAAGTAGTTAGTACTTATGAAGCTACTGCTGCAAACAACAAATACAACAAGAACATCCTTGCTGGTGATTCTAAGGTAGTTGCTGAATACAGTGTATACTCTAAATACGAAGCTGTAAATGTTGCAAGTGGAACAGTTACATTCTCTACAGGTGTTGAAAATTCTGCTCTTGATGTACAATTGTACTATGGAGACAAATTGGTTGCATCTAACCCAGAATGGTCTGCAGACCACAAAACTGCTATCTTCTCTGATCTAGATTTCGATACAGCTACAGCTAAGACTGCTCTTACTGTTAAGGTTGTTTCTAAAGCTATCGATCAAGATGCTGGTAAAACATTAGATGCTGCAACTGTTAATAGTGTTGTTCTTGCTGGTCTCAAAGGAAAAGATTCTGGAGAAGACATTGCAAAGCAAACTATTGCATACACATCTAAATCATTCAACATAGTTCCTGTAACTATCGTTCCTGCTATCACATCTGTTGGTACAACTAAGGGATTGTTCACTGTGACTGCTAGCAACGGATCTAACACTACAAGTGATGGATCAGAAGCTATTGCTAATCTAGGAACAGCTACATTTGCTATTGATGGAAACAATGGTGGACTTACAGACTTGACTGTTAAAGATGAAGCTGGTAATGTTCTAGGAACTGCTACAGTTTCTGGTGATACTGCTACAGTTGATCTTGATGGTCTTGAAGTTTCTAATGGTGGTTCTACAGAATTGACTGTATCTGCTACTGTTAATGGAACTATCAATACTCCATCTTACAACGTTTCATTGAGCTCTCTCACTTACACTACAAACGTAGATGCGACTGCTTTGAACGCTGAATTTGGTGCTTCTAAAACTGTTCTTACTAAATAATTAGTTTAGAATACTATAGAATATTCTCGCAAGAGAATACAAAGAATCCCTGGTCTCCGGACTGGGGATTTTTTGTTAAATGAGAAAAATTTCTCATAAGTGTCTTTAGTCCAGCAAAGCTGGATTTTTGTTAAATTATTTTTTGTCCTAGATTCGTCAGTTTTTTTCTTGGTTTGGATTAGTATATGAGATGTATTTAACATGTAATCCTATAAGAATGAATCAAACGGAAATAAATTTTGATATGTGGAATTTAGATAAAAAGAGGATTCATAGAACTCCTATTGAGAATATGTTTGTAAATCCAAGAGAGATTTGGTATACAAAGATGGGTATTAATATTTGATACGAAGAAAATGGTAAAACCGAGTTTAAGAGACCTGTTTTGGTTATAAAAAAAATATGAACATTGTTTTTGGTAATCGCCCTCACCAGTAGATGAAAAGATAATAATAAATTCTATCATAAGTTTTTAACAGCTTCTTTTAATGATAAAAACTTAAAATATAAAGATAGTTCTTATTGTATATTATCTCAGATAAAAGTTATGGACAAAAGAAGATTTACTGAATGTATGTGATCTGTTTGAGAAACAGAGTTTTTTGATATAAAAGAAAAACTCAAAGCAATCTTGCTTTAAGTCTATTGTTGTCCTTCGACTTGTCGAAGGAGATCCCGAGGGACATTTGTACGATCATTATAACCAAAAATCCCAGGATTTCAAGAGTTTTTTCCATCCAGGTGGAAATCTGAGTATAAAATAAGACGCCGGCTCTGTTTGGACAGAGCAACGTCGTTTTTATCGTGGTGATATCAAAGCATCAGAAAACTACAAATTCCTATAAGATACAAAAAAAAGAAAGGGATCTCCCCTTCCTTCTCTATATCATCTCCGCCTAGTCTGTTGGGGCGGAGATCTAAGCGATATTAGATGGATTCCCGCCGCAGCTACGCAAACAAAGCGGGAATGACATACAATATCTATCTACTCGCCGTGGTAGAATCAGATTTTGCTGTGATTTGTTGATTTTCTGCTTGTAATTTTTTCTGTCGATCCCAAAACATCTGGGTTGCCTCCAATGCTGGTTGTATCATTTCTCGGGCAATCTGGCTATGATCACTTATTTCTAATCTGGTATCGTAAGTAACGGTATCGCTTTCCAAGACATCCAATTTATCTTTTTTATCAAGATCATCAGAGAATTTGGTAGATCACATGATTCATTCGAGAACCAACATATTTGCTCCTGTCATATCTTTGTCTGTCATAGGTCTGCGATTAGTTTCTTTGTGAACCATTCTAGGCTTCATTACTGTCTGTAAGAGTATTGTATTTATTTTGTGTGCAAAGATAGGATCTTGTTCAATTTGAGCGATAATTTCCTTGAAGCAAGCTTCTCGTTCAGGAAAGTA
>Ga0302215_10001331_pt1 | contig 17760 bp, 8 predicted proteins | sample II_Fen_N3_1_FD_194580 | JGI IMG/M metagenome (GOLD analysis project Ga0302215, IMG submission 194580) | Peat permafrost microbial communities from Stordalen Mire near Abisko, Sweden - II_Fen_N3_1 | ecosystem: Environmental > Terrestrial > Soil > Wetlands > Permafrost | place: Sweden: Abisko...
CCAAAGTTCCATTTGTTGTAGGAGATACATTAATCGGATGTAACGGTTTATTAAAACTACGCCATTCACCCCGCACCAAATCAAGTGTTGCTAACCGTAAAGTGGTTGCTTTTTCGAAATTGGTAAGAAACATTCGAATAAACCGAATGGATTTGAAATTGCGTATACTTCCGACTGTTTCAACACTGTCGGTATGAATTGGAATTTTAAACTGATACCAGGTTACAGGATCAACATTGCCATTTGGAAGGGAAACATTGGTGGTAATTTTATCGGTAATAAAATTTTGACCAACTACCATCTTATTACGATTGATTTGAACGTGATACTGATAATATTTTTCGTATTCATTCAACGTATTATCATTATTAATATCTTCGTTATCAGGCAATGAAGTAGCTGAAGTTCCGTACGTTTCAGTCACGGTTGTGGCATCAGGTGAATTTCCTTCAGTTCCGTTATAATGTTTGTAACGCGTCAGAATATCCAGTTTTTCGTCATCAAAATCTTTTCCACGATAAAAATGATAATTATCGCCCGCAGGGTCATTAAGTGGTGAAAACGGATCGGCTTTTAGATTCTGAATTGCATCCGGGGTCAATTTTGCCTGCACATTCTGTACATAATTTTGATAAGTAGGATATGTAAATTCACTTTCAGTTGATAATCCATCCAATCCTACATCCTGATTTTTACGCGCACCGGCATTATTATCAAATGCATTCACCGTGGATTGCACTTTTGGTACACGTCCCCAAACTGTTGTATCAGTTTTACTTATATCACCATCGAAGGGTAATCCGTTTTCAAAAAACTTTTTACCATCTTTCAGAATATCTTCGCTTATGTCGCCCAGATTGAAATACAAATCGCCACCTTTATCGGTTGCTGTTTTATCCGTAATAAACGGATCCATCATCCAAAATTCAATATATTCTATATTTGCAGTTTCGAAGTCGGTTGCGTCCAGTTTGCGCATAATTCCACCCCAGCGTTTTGTCGGATTCGTTAAAGTACCATCCGGATTCATGCCATCGACATCCAAATTATAAGGTCCGCGCTCTGTCGGATAATACGACAAATTCATAACCGTAAGAGTCGGCGCTTTTGTAGGGTCTATTTGTCTGTCTGGGAAAAGTTCCTGTTGATTAATTGTGCGGGTTAAGTGATTGGATAATGCTTCTTTATCATTCCGGATATAAGTCGGATTTGCCGTGTTGGTCCCGTTAAACAACGGATCGACATAATACCATGCCAGCAAAGCTCTGTTTTTTCCATAATCAATATTATTACTCAAAGCAGCTTCTTTAAAATAGGTTGCAGAAGACGCATCCGGGTTATAGGGCGTGCTGGCTAAATACCAGTTCGCCGGATAATGAATATCAATGGTGGTTTGTGTCGATTCAAAATCATCAATATAAGCCAGACCGGAAGGACTCACAACTTTAGAATGACCCGGAATTAATTGGGCATACTCGGCATTCAATGCAATCGTAGAAGGTTTAGTGGCATTTACAAACGGAATTTTATCGAGCAAGTTGGTTAGCCACTGTGATTCAGTTCGATACGAAGTGTTCATTCCCCAAATGGTGTTCGAAATCGGTTCGCTTCCGGTATTTACTTTCGTAGTAAGCGGCATTTCCGAAAGATGCATTATCGTTCCTCCAAGACTAAAATCTTTATTGAATTTGTATTCTAAATGTGTTCCAACCAATGATTTGCGCTGCATGCTGAACATCGATTGATTTTCCAGTTTGACATCAATCTTTGTTCCGGAGGCAATTAATGACTGATTGAGGATGGTTACGGTTCCCATCGTGTAATCGACGGTATAATCCACATTTTCAATAAGCGTGGCGCCGCCGGCCGTAACCGAAACCGAACCGCGGGGCACATTCATCGCGTTTAAACGGATTTCAGATGCCGAAGATGAACCTTTATATTCTCCTACCAGTTTAAATTTGTTTTTTTCGCTGAATTCCTGTGCAATAATTAAGGTTGAATCATATAATTCCTGATAAACATAGTGGTCAGCTAATGGAGTTTTTTTCGGATTATGTTTGTCATAGGTATGATCAATCGCTTTTCCTAAATGTTCTCCAAACGGTTCCAGCACCGGGAAAATAATTCGACCGGAATTGGCCAAAATAGTATAGCCTTCCACAAAATCAAATTTTCCATCCGGATTCGGAGCATTCTTGGTATCCAATCGATCCAGATTCATGACCTTCAATAAAAGCCTGTTTTTGGTACTGTCACCAACAGTAAGATATTGCAAATCAGTTCCAATCGAGTCATTCCGATAAACAACATTTAATTTGAAATTATCTGCCTGAATATCGGTAGCTCCAAGGTTATAAACGTTCTTCATCATTAAATCCCAGGTTTTGAGTTGAGGTGATTGTACTGTACTTTTCAAAAGCTTAATTACTAAAGCCTGCGGCGAAGTAACCGGGTCAGTAGAAAACTCACCAACCTGATAATTCTGTCCATTATAAGAATATTCGTAAGCCACACCCAATACTTCATCCGGGTTCAACGTGTTTCGTAAGGAGATAATTCCAAGCGTATTATTAACCGTATATTCCGAAGGATCCAGTTTGCGGGCACTTTCAATTTTTTCGTAATCTTCACCACCATTTATACCCATACTGCTTGGATAGGTGGTCGTCAGAACTGAATTCGATTGCTGAATATCACGGATATTGGGAAGTCCTATAATTTCTTTATAAAGCGTGTTTGCGTTATTTTGAGGCAAGGTGGAAGCCAGCAAAACATTCCAGTGTTTATTGTCAATACTGTCTGATTCAGCTAAATCCATGAAAGCCAGAATATTGCGTGCCTGATCGTAATTTCCACGTTTATTGGTAACCCATGCTTCAACGCGGTTAATAGTTATACCGGAAGAAACGTAAGGAAGTTTGCTCATAGAAGTCTCGTAATGATCGCGAAAATAATGAGCTAAAAAGAAATGGCGGTTTTCGTCGTAATTATCAATATTTACTTCAAATTTAGTGGTTTGGGCGCCACCTTTTGAACTTACAGTTTGCGTTTGCGAGTTTTGTTGGGTGGCGATAGCCATTACGTTCAATTTTCCGAATTGTAATTCGGTTTTAATCCCGAACAAAGCCGTACTTCCGGTTATCAACGAACTATTCAGCGGCATGCTTACATTCCCTGCTTCAATATTCTTGATAATATCGTCTTCTTTCCCTTTGTAAGCCAGTTTCACCATCTTCTGGTCGAAATCAAAACTGGATTCGGTGTTGTAATTCAATCCAAAATTAACTTTATCACCTACATTTCCCGTAACATTGAGTTGTATTTTTTCATCAAAATCAAAAATAGTCGATTTACGCATCCGTTCGGTTAATGCCGGATTATCAAGTTTATTCGTTTTAAATCCGAATATCAATTCCGCCGAACCGGACGTTTTAATCTGCACTCCACCTGGTCCAAAAATCTTATCTGCCGGTCCGATATTGAATTTCATATCCGTAAGGGAGAACTTATCTTCGTTATTTGCAGCCGATTTCTTGTTTTTTTCCTGCCAGTATTTTTGTATATCCTGCTTTGCCGAATAATTGCGGTATTCCTGCTCGGTCATCAGAAAAGGCGTGGCTATTTCATTTTCTCCCACAAAAGTGCGCAACACGTAATTACCGGTTTTGGTATCGTATTCCACCACCGATTTTACATTATCCGGCTTCGGAGCATCCATGGGCAATTTGGTGTTCAGCTCTTCGTACGTATCCTGTGTGAATTTTTTTATGGGAAAAGTTGGTTTTACTTTTTTAGTGGTATCTGCCGGCGCTGCTTTGGGTTCAGGCGATTGGGTTTCGAAGGCATAATGTTCCGAAGCACTTACAAAAGCGTAAGCCCAACTCAGAATTACGCAACATAAAAGTATGATAGGAAAAGTTTTTTTTGAGAATATCATAAATATCAAAAGTAATGCACAACTTTAATGCATAATTAACAATGCATAATTCATAATTAATCAATACTAATAACCGTTAACTGTTCACTGCTAACTGAAATCACATCATTTTAAGAGCCAGTTTTATCAATTGTTCCACTTTCAGCCCGGGTTGTTCTTTAATAATTCGCTCCACGGTTTTTTGCGAAGCCGCCGAAGCAAAACCAAGCATAACCAGTGCCGAAACGGCTTCTTCCCGCTGTTCCGAATGTTGATTCGTCACAAAATTTGGGAACTCACTGCTACCTGTTCCTCTCACAATTTTATCTTTCAGATCAACAATAATACGTTGAGCTGTCTTCGTACCGATTCCTTTTATGGCGTTCAATGCCGTAACATTCCCCGAAGCAATCATTTCCTGAATTTCCTGAGCCGAATACGACGACATTATCATACGGGCCGTATTAGCACCAATTCCCGAAACGGAAATTAGCAACAAAAACAATTGCCGTTCACTTTGAAATCTGAACCCGTAAAGCACATGAGCATCTTCACGGATGGCCTCATATACAAATAGTTTGGCGGAAGTAAGTGCGCCCAAATATGAAAATGTTGGAAGTGTGATATGGACAAAATATCCGACTCCGGCGGTTTCGAGTACCACGTAAGCCGGCGTAAGTTCGGTAATTTCACCTTTTATGTAGTCAATCATTCAATTTTTCGTTGATGGTTTTCTGATTTTTAACCCGCAAATATACTGAAATTTTGTGTTGTTCCAAAATAGAAAATTCACAATTCAGGTTATTTTTTCGCAACAGTAAATTCAATAACGATTTATTTGAAAAAATAGTACAAAATGAAGTGAAAAAAGGTAAGAAATAAATCAAATACTTTGAGTAAATTTAAAAAAGATAAAATCCGGAGTCAAGATAAATTTGAATTTAAACTAAACAAACTAATTCAAAGCTTGTTATAATTTAAAGTAATTCAGTATTTACCTAAAAAAACACAAGAAAATGAAACGATTAAATTCCCTTTTGCTGCTGGTATGTTGCTTCTCGATGTTAAGTTTCGGACAATTTAAATTAGCGCCATTGCCATTCAAATACAATGCTTTGGAACCTTATATCGACAGTACAACCATGTATATTCATTATAATTTTCATCATCAGGCATACGCTACAAACCTGAATAAGGCTTTGGAAAAATATCCCGAACTGTACAAAAAAGATATTCTGGATTTACTCAAAAACCTGAATGAACTGCCGGAAAATATCCAAACTGCAGTAAAAAATCAGGGGGGTGGCTATTACAATCATACTTTTTTCTGGTCGGTACTGGCACCTGCGGGAACCGCCAATATGTCGCCGAAATTACAGAAGATTTTGAGCGATAATTTTGGAAGCATTGATGCTTTTAAAGCTGAATTTGAAAAAGCTGCTGCAAGTCGTTTTGGCTCGGGCTGGGTATGGCTGATTAAGGACAACGCCGGAAAATTAAGCATTATCTCCACGCCCAATCAGGAAAATCCGTATATGCCCAATACAAAGGTAAAAGGAACTCCGGTTCTGACACTCGATGTATGGGAACATGCCTACTACCTGAAATATCAGTATAAAAGGGCTGAATACGTAAAAGCATGGTGGAATGTGGTAAACTGGACCGAAGTGGAACGACTGATAGGGAAATAAAATCGCCACGAGGCTGTCAAATAAGTGATTTCGGAACGCAAATTACGCAAATCAAATTTTTATAATTAAATAAGTAGACTAAATCATGTTGTATTTCTTAATTGAGAAATATATGTCGCCGCTCTGCGGCTTGAAATTTCATTGTGTTCATTGTTTCTACCAATCTTTCACCGCTACGCGGCTAATTTAGGTGCGTAGCACCGTAAGATTGGTAGTAAATATAAATCCAATTCCGAATAAAGCCGCATCGCGGCGAAATATCCCAATAACAGGACTTATGTTATTCCGACTATTTAAAAGGAACAAGTTTTTGTTCCTTTTATTTTGTTCAAAGCTTTCGTACACTAAAATTAACGAAATAGACTGTAAGAAAAAAGACCTTTTCTATAACAAAATAAATCAAAAAGACATTGAAAATAATCAACAAGTAATTCGGGCATTTTTCTCGTCATTTTTTTTCTCAATATTTATTCAAGTTTCATTCTTTTCCTTTATCTTTCGGAAAATTTTAAACAAAGAATAGTATTTATGGAAAAAATCAGCACTTCGGAAGTCCTGGAATGGGCAAAAGATTTTCTTTCGAAATCGGAAAAAGAAATCACCGGCGATGAATTGAAAGAACAGAAAAAGTATGCCATTCTCATTCAGAATCCAAACGACAAAACTCTCTTGTCGAAAATGCTCGACGAAACATCACAGATTCACGACAACAAAAAACTGGCCTTACGGATTAAAATATTAATCAAACAATACGGCATCCCAAAGTTCCTCAGTGCCACCGACACATTCCTGTTCAAACTTTACAACAGCTTTGGCTTCCGCTTCTACTCTATCGCAGTTCCAATTATAAAGTATCGTCTTCGGTCGGATACCGCCAAAGTGATTATCAACGAAAAAGCTTCATTTTTAAACCACCACCTCACCGAACGCCGCAAACAGCAAATCGGTCAGAACGTAAACCTCCTGGGCGAAGTGGTTTTGGGCGACGCTGAAGCCAACCACCGCTACGAACATTACCTCGAGGCATTGAAAGATCCGCGCATTAATTATATTTCTATCAAAATATCAGGTATTTATGCACAAATAAACCCGCTCAATTATGCCCAAAACAAAATCGAACTTTGCGAACGCTTGACGCGCATTTATCAACAATCCATCGATTTTCCGTACATCGACGAGCATGGAGTTGCCGAGTCTAAATTTGTCAACCTCGATATGGAAGAATATAAGGATACCGAACTCACGCTGGAAGTTTTCAAAACCGTGTTGAGTTTACCGCAATTCAAGAACTACCGGGCCGGAATCGTGGTTCAAGCCTATCTGCCGGATGCATGGAATTTCCAGACAGAATTGCTTGAGTTTGCAAAAAAACGGGTAGCAGATGGCGGTTCTCCACTCAAAATGAGATTGGTGAAAGGTGCCAATCTGGCAATGGAAACTATTGTTTCGTCGCTGAAGGGCTGGGAAAATCCGGTGCTTCACAGTAAAATTGAAGTGGACGCCAATTATCTGCACATCTTAGACCGCGCGTTGGAACCTGAGAATGCAAAAGTGCTGCATATCGGTGTGGCTTCCCACAATTTCTTCAGCATTGGGTACGCTTATTTGTTGAGCAAGAAATACAGTACGGAAGAGCAGGTCACTTTCGAAATGCTGGAAGGAATGGCTAATCATTTGCCACGTGTCATGCGCAATCTCGGAAAACAAATCATCCTGTACACACCGGTCGTAAAAAACGAACATTTCCTGAATGCAGTTTCCTATCTGGTTCGTCGGTTGGACGAAAATACCGGAATTGATAACTTTCTGAGTTATTCTTTCAATCTGAAATACGGAAGCAAACACTGGAAATTCCTGCAACAACAATTCATTGATGCTTTCATGCTAAAAGATAAGATGGAGGCAAAATCATTCAGAACACAGGACAGGAATAAGCAGCAAGCAGTAAACGGTAAGCAGCAAGATCTGTCAACTTTTAAGAATGAACCCGATACCAATTTCGATTTAAAACCAAACCGTTTGTGGGCTGACACCATTCGGAATCAATGGAAAAAATCGGGAAAAGACACTCCCTATCAAATTCCGGTTCAAATTGGCGAAAAAGAGCTGAATACAGACAAGAAATTCAGATATATCGATCGCAGTCAGGAAGATGAAATCTGTGTTTGTGAAACTTCGCTCTCCAACATGGAGCAGGTTAAAGAAATAATTGAAGTAGCGGAAAAGGATAAATCAAACTGGCGAAAAACCGGTTTGGAGGAACGAAATGTAATATTACATCAGGTAGCAGAAAATCTGAGTAAGAACCGTGGAAATTTGATTGGTAGCATGTCGGCCATAACCGGAAAAACCTTTGGTGAAGGCGATGTTGAAGTTTCTGAAGCCATTGATTTTTGCCGCTTCTATCCTATCAGTATGAAAAATTTTGCTGATTTGAAAACCGTAACTGTTGCTCCAAAAGGAATCGTATTGGTTATTCCGCCCTGGAACTTCCCGTTGGCGATTCCGGTAGGTGGAGTTGCAGCAGCTTTGACGGGTGGAAATTCCGTGATTCTGAAACCAGCCACAGTAGCATTACCTGTTGCATGGGAATTTGCCAAATGTTTCTGGGATGCAGGAGTACCTAAAGATGCTTTGCAAGTGGTTTGTACCAATGGTCGTGAACCGTTGAATTTTCTGACTTCACATTCGTCCATCAAACATATTATTATGACCGGTGGTACCGACACTGCTTTCCGCTTGTTGGAAAACAATCCGACTTGTCCGCTTTCAGCAGAAACAGGTGGCAAAAACGCCATTATCCTCACCGCTAGCGGCGACCGCGATCATGCTATTCAGAATATTGTGACTTCGGCATTTAGTAATGCCGGCCAGAAATGCTCGGCTTGTTCGCTGCTTTTGCTCGAAAAAGAAGTTTATAACGATCCTGAATTTAAAATAAAACTTACAGATGCCGTGAAAAGTATTCACACGGGTGGCGTTTGGGATGGTGGCAATGTTGTCGGACCAATGATTACTTCAGAAAATGAAAAATTATTGTATGCCATCGAACATCTTGAAGCCGGCGAATCGTGGCTAGTGGAACCGGAATTTGTCGATGCAAATCATTTTATATTAAAGCCCTGTGTAAAATGGGGCGTAAAACCGGATAGTTTCACCTTTAAAAACGAATTATTTGCTCCGCTTTTATCCGTAGTTTGTATTGATAATCTGGATCATGGGATTGATTTAATGAACAATCATACCGACTACGGTTTGACTTCCGGACTTCAAAGTTTGGATGAAGCCGAACAATTAAAATGGAAAAATTCAATTGAAGCCGGCAATTTGTATATAAACCGTGGGATAACCGGTGCCATTGTGAATCGTCAACCTTTCGGGGGGATGAAACGCTCAGCCTTTGGAGGCGGATTAAAAGCCGGTGGCAGGAATTATGTTTCTTCCTTTGTGAATATCGCTGAAGTGGAAACAACTTATTCTGTTTCAAAAGAAAATAATCAGTTTAAATCGTTTACTGAAAAACTAAATGCACATGAAAACGCACGATTCCATACTGCTGTTAAAAGCTATTTGCAAAACTGGAATGCTGAGTTTTCGCTCGAAAAAGATATTCATCATTTGGTAGGCGAACAAAACACATTCCGTTATTTACCATTGAAATCCATGGCATTACGGGTTGAAGGTTCAGACAACTTATGTGATATTTTCATGATTCTGGCTGCAGCCGGCATTGCTAAAACTCCGGTTAAAGTCAGCATAAATGCCGACGATTACAAACTGGAAGTTCTGAAAAATTTACCGAAAAATGAATGCACATTGATTATTCAATCGGAAACTGAATTTCTGAATGAAATGTCAACTTACGAACGAATCAGGACGTGCAGCAATCAATTGTCAACTGAGTTTTATAAAAAAGCAGCTACACTTGGTAAATATGTTGCAACTGCAAAACCAACGACTGAAGGCCGTTTGGAAATGTTGCATTACCTCAAAGAACAAAGCATTGCATTCGAATATCACCGGTACGGAAGCATAACCGAAGATGTAAATCAAAAATAATAAGTTGAAATAATAACGCGCTTTCGATAGATTAGAAATTGTAAAATTTAAAGAATCAATTGAACTTAGGAACAAGTTCAATTGATTCTTTTTTTATTTCATTCTTTCCTGAAATTCAATAACTATTTCAGTAGTAGAATCACACAACATTCCTTTTAACTTTGCTGAAAATCATCGGATTAATAGTAATTATTCTGGTTTTTCATCTGTTTTAACTGACTTTTTACCTACATTTCATCTAAGATTTATGTGTTTCAGGAGATTGAAAGTTAAATGTTACTTTATTTTAATCCAAAACGAGTTAAAGAATTTAAACTATCGTTGATAAATCTCGCATAAAGGAGTATATTTTTTTATAAATATTCTGTCAAATTTTTCATAATTAAAAACTTAGCTATATTTCTATTACAACTATGAAAAAATTGCTACAACTCCCAGCAAAAAAGGTAAAACCATCCATCTGTTTCTCTTTCAAAGTCATTCCTACATGCTTCAATCGTTAATCTCTGATTTATTAAGCTGAATTTCAGAGTTCAGGATCTATTTTGTGGCAAATTCTCCAAAGCCATCTGTAATTAGTTCTACACAACACTATATATCAACACTTTAATATATATTGTGTAAATTTGGTGCTATAAAGTAATAAATGAATTAAAAATATGAGATATGACCACTTTTAGAAAAATGAGAATGAATTTCGTCCTCTTATCTATCCTGATTTTGTCATTTTCGAGCTGTATTGACGAGTCGTACGACTTAAATAAAGGGATTAATACCGACATGACAGTCGGCGGTGATTCGTTAGCATTTCCAATTCTTCAGAAAACGTATATTTATCTTGATTCCATGATGAATAGTCAGGATATTGAAATGCTCCGCCGCATGCAGGATGGCACTTATTCGCTTCATTTAAACGATTCTATGCAAATAAAGATGAATAATCTTAGTCCAGTTACATTATCCATTGATCCTATCAGTATTGCACCAATTAATACTGCATTTTCTTCCTTAAAATTTCCGGCGTTTCAGTTTAATCCCATTTCATTCCAGTCTCCCATTTCAATTCCAAATATTGATTTGGATAAAAATCTTCTTCAACCGATAAATAGTTCATATACACAGGATTTTCCGATAAATATTGCATCAAATATAAAGAAATTCACTACTTCAAGTTCAGACAAAGCAAAAGCTGCCAACTATAAAATCGGTCCATTCCGGAAAATTGTTCACCAAACAGTTGATGAAACAATCTTGTATCTTTTTCCAAAAGAACTAAAAAAAATCAATAAGATTAGTTTTAATAACATGAAAGTCACATTGACTTTTGATAAAACAAAAACGAACCAACTAGGATTAGTATCTCAAAATGATACGATTAAAGAATTCAAAATTGATTTTCCATCGGAATATAAATTATCGCGGCCATCAGGGATGAATTCACGGATTGACGGAAATTCATTCATTATTGATGATGCGGCATTAACAAAAGGTGTAAATGTTTTCACCGCGAGTTTTTATATTGAAAGCCTAGATATGACAAACATTTTCCAGTTCGAATCATTAAATTACAACAAACAAATCAATTGCAGCTATGATTATAGTTTTGTAGGTGAAACTGACGATATTACAGCCATAAACAATAAAAACGTTGAATATACAGTTAGTCTACAGGCAACTCCGGCCATTGAAGACATTGAGATTGAAACAAATTCCTTTGGCTCAAGCGTACCGGAAAGCACAGTGGCAATTCAAAAAGTAATTACCGGAATTCCGGAAGAAATTTCACAATTATCTTCTGTCACTTTCGAAGATGGTGCTGTATTACAAATTACAATTCCCGATCCGGGTTTATTCCCCTATGCGTTCTCAGAAGGAATTTGTCAGATTGCATTGCCTAAAACATTTGTATTCAAACCATTTAACGGATTAAACACAACGACAAATATACTAACGGTTCCTTATAACGAGATTTTTGGAGTCAAAAACATCGGAATCGCAGGTTTAAATATCAATAAATTTATACCGGAAGGCCAGACTTCACTTGATATTTCGGACGAATTAAAATACTCGGTTTCAGGCCTTGCAATCGGAGCTCAGTCATCAACTTTAAATGTGGTTAAAGCAATAAACAATAAGATTATCAATATCACAGGTTTGTGTATAGGTCTTACCGTTAAATATGCGTCGCTTATCACACGTCGGATTTCGGTTGATTTACCGGAAAAAACAGCTGCCATTGATGTCAGTAAATTTATTTCTAAAGATGTAAAACGCATTTATTCAGCTGGGCTAAAATCTCCGTCAGAAATCAAATTCAAAGTAAACATCAATGATTTACCTACTTCAATAGACTCGGTGTTCTTCGAAAATTATACCATCAAATTGCCAACCTATCTTAAATTCAAATCGGGTGATGTAAATTCGAATAATGAAGTTATCATAAACAGAGGATTTAAAGTAAGCGAAGGATTTTCAAAGACCTTGACGCTCGAAAAAATTGATTTTGGCACTACAGGAAAGTTTTTGGAAAGCGGAGTATTCAGCTTAAATGATTTAGTCAGTTTAAAAGGAAAAATTTACATCAAAGGCACGAATCTGAATACAAGTGATTTAGGTACCATTCAGATAAAACCTGCAATTGAAGTAAATGACATTTCGCTGTCTGTCATTGAGGCAGAAGTTTCGCCAACGATAGCACCGATTGTAACCAATTTTAAAATAAATCTCCCTGAATTTGTAAAGAATGACAGTACAAAACTTGATTTACAAAAACCGGTTATAACACTCGATATTGCCAACACAATGGGTCTGGCAGTTGATGCAGATATTACGTTTGTTCCGAAAAGAAACGGAATCGCAGTGCCAAACACGGCGATTAGCGGTAAGATTACGATTGCAGCTGCAACAGTTTTAGGTAAAGCCACCTCCACAAAAATATGGATTGCAACTTCAAATGAAGGAATTTCCAGCCAGTATAAGGCATTGATTATTCCGGAACTTGCTAATCTTCTGAAAATTGCTCCCGACGAAATTGATATTGTGGTCACTCCCACCATCGCAGGAGAACGGCAAATTGTGGATTTATATTCAACTGCAAATCAATTAAATATAAATTATTCGTTTAATGTTCCGCTCGACTTTGGATCTGAATTCAAAATTCAATACGGTGATACACTGACAAATCTGAACAGTAAAATTGTGCAGGTTATCAAATACACCCGTTTGGTTGAATTAATGGCTGCATTTGAAAATAAGATTCCATTGGATTTGAATTTCGAAGTAAAACCGATTGACATTTCAAAACATATTCTAACAGGCATTAAAATAGACACGTCCGATTCAATTAAATCGTGTAACATTGATGGCACTCCACGAACCAGTCTTTTAAACATAAAACTAAGCGAAACAACTGTCGGTGCTTTGGATAAACTGGATGGATTTATTCTGAAGATATGGGCTACAAAAAACAGTACTATTGCCGGAATGCCGTTAAAAACCGATCAGTTTATTACACTGGAAATGAGAATGAGAATTCCGGATGGAATTAAAATCACCGATTCTTCTAAAAAATAAAGTGAATTAAATTTTGAAAAAGATAATCATCTCTATTCTGTTCTGTGGATTACTGGCAATGTCACTTGCTTCACAAAACGTTCGTTCGGTCTATTTTCTGAACGATTGGAATCACCGGAGTAGTTTGAATGCCTCTTTTGCAACTGAAAACGGATTTTTGTCGTTTCCATTAGGTAATACCGAATTTGGAATTTCTTCAAACACCGGTTTATCAAATTACCTTTATCCGTATAATAATGAATTGGTTACATTTCTGCATCCAAGTGTTGATGGACATGCTTTTCTCGATAAACTTCAACCGGATATTTATTTGAATCAGAATTTAAATGTCAATATCTTGTCAGTAGGTTATCATTCTAAAAAAGCTTTCTGGACTTTTGATTATAGATTGAAAGAAAACCTGAATATCAATATTCCTCAGGATTTTTTTCGTTTGATAAAACTTGGTTTTGAGCATAGTACCAATCAGTTTGATTTGAAAAAACTGAGTCTCGAGCAATCCAATATTTCAGAATTTTCGTTGGGATATTCGCGTGATATAAATTCTAAAATCAGAGTTGGAGCGAAAATAAACCTCCTGTGTGGAATTTCGGCCGAAAAAATAAAATACAATCAGTTTGATATTCTCCTTTCGAATGATAACTACGAAATCAATGCAACCGGTGAATCTGTTGTAATGTCGGATGTGTTGACCTTTAAAACTGACGCAAACAACAACTTTAATTTTGCAGATTATAATGTAAACCTAACCAGTCAAAAACCGGTTGGCACAGGTGTATCAGTCAATTTAGGAGTCACTTATCAGCCAATCAAAAACCTGACTTTGTCGGCAGCAATCAACGATCTGGGTTTTATGAGTTGGAATGCTGCCGGAATAAAAAAAGGAATAGCATCAAGTAATATTAATTTCACGGGCTTTTCGGCTGTGAATCTTGACAGTATTGACATTGAAGGTCAGTTAAATCAGTTGGAACAAGGTGTCAATAACCTCATACTCTTTAAAAAACAAGCGCAAACCACTCAGAATATTTTTGAAACCATTCCCTGTACAATCAATGTTTCAGCTGAATATAGTTTTTTCAACAGTAAAGAAAAAGATATCAGGCTTGGTCTGCTTTGGAACAGTTATAACTCATACACATTGCATCAGAATGAATTAATGGGAGCTTTAACAGTAAAACCTGCTCAAACCATCACATTATCAGCAACCTATGCCTTCTTGAGGAATGATAGCAACCATTTCGGATTTGCGTTCAATTATTCTCCGCGATGGATTAACGTGTTTTTTGCAACTGATTTCCTGGCAAATCAATTAAGTCCACAGTTTTTGCCAATCCATCAGTTTGACATTAATTTTCAGGCAGGAATTTCTTTTTATCTGGGCGACGATCAATAAAATTTCAAACAAACCGGAGCTCCGACCTTGATTTGTTTTTCTGTATTGATTAACAGTCCGGTTTTTACATCGCGTTTGAAAATGGTGATATTGTCGGTAAATTGATGTGCCACAAAAACATATTCTCCATCGGGAGTAATGGCAAAATTACGAGGTCCATCGCCGCCGGTAGAAAGTTGTTGTTTGAATTCCAGTTTGCCGTCTTTTCCAACTGAAAAACAAGTAATGTTATTTGCCGTTCCGCGATTGGTAGCGTAGAGGTATTTTTCGTCGGGTGAAAGATGAATATCAGCTCCACGATTGATAATTCCTTCCTTTTTTACCAACGTCGTTTCCTGAATCAGGCTGAGTTTTCCTTTTCGAAATGCCAGTACCGAAACAGTTCCGTCAATTTCCTGAACAAGATACTCTTTGCTACCTTCACGGTTAAAAGTTCCATGTCGCGGTCCGCTGCCTAACTTTACTGTCAACGTATCAAAAGGAATCAGAATTTCATCTTTAGAGGTTGGATTATATTTGTAAACGGTCACTTTATCAGTTCCCAAATCGTTGGCAATCACATATTTTTTGTTGGGCGAAACGATAACCTGATGAACGTGCGGTTCGTTCTGACGTTCGGTGTTGATACTTTTGCCCACATGCTGAATCACCTGCAAAGCATCCGTTAATGAACCATCAGCTTTTCTTCCAAAAACCGAAAGGCTTCCGCCACCATAATTGGCCGTAAATACATGTTTATCAGCAATTGAAATAAAACAAGGACCTGAACTTTTGGTCATTGAACGGTTTATTAAGGTCAATTTTCCACTTTTTTGGTCAAACGAAAATGCATTGGCCGCACTACCCTCTGAACTTTCGTTCACCGAATATACAAACTTATAATCCGGAGTTATAGCAAGGTAACTCGGGTTAGAAACACCTTTTACAACCGATTTCTGTGTAAAAGTGGCTGTATTCATATCAATATCATACGAATAAATGCCCTGACTTTTCCCTGTATTAGTATAAGTACCTATCAATAAGCGATAATTACCATTCTGAGCGAGGAGAGTGACAGTTGTCAAAAGAAAAACAAAAAGAGAAATAAGCGTGCGTTTCATATCCTGATTTTAAAATTGACTTCAAAAGTACTTATTTTCGGGGAATAATTTAAATAAAAAAACAATGTCAGTAAAATTTGTGTTATTTTCGTAGATAATTAAAAATTTAAAAATATGTCAGATAAACATAGTATTAAAACCGAATGGATTGGCGGAATGGCTTTTGAAACTAATGTGAATGGTCACAAAGTAATTATGGATGCAACCATAGAAGGTGGCGGCCAGGATTTGGGTTCGAGTCCGAAAAAACTGCAACTTGTTGCTTTAAGTGGTTGTACTGGTATGGATGTAGTTTCTATTCTAAAAAAAATGCGTGTTGATATTGAAAAATGTTCAATTGAAGTGCAAGGCGATGTAACCGATGAACATCCTAGACATTACACCAAAATGCATGTGATTTATGAGTTCACCGGAAAGAACCTGCCTATGGATAAACTTGAAAAAGCTGTAAAAATGTCCGAAGAAACATATTGCGGAGTGGAAGCTCTTTATAGGAAAGCAATAGAGGTAACATCTGAAATCAAAATCATTGAATCATAAGAAAAGGCAGTTTCGCAAGGTGTGAAACTGCCCTTTTAAATTATTTCTTCATCCTTTCCGTCAAGCTATTATATACTTTCTCGTAAGTAGGAATTGCAATTCCGTGCTTCTTTCCAAGTTTTACCACAATGCCGGTAAGCGAATGAACTTCAGTATTTTTTCCTGCTATAAAATCACGGTGCATAGAAGTGGTGGTTTCAAACGGCAGCGATTCAATTTGATGAATCAGCTTTTCAGCATCCGATCTATGCAGCGCAATTCCTTCGGCATTTGCTACCAGGAGAAATTCATTCAAAATATCTATCAGTGTCTTTTTACGCAATTCGTCAATCAGCAATGCTCCATATGTAACATCAAAATAAGACGTGAGCGATGCACTTGACGAAATAAACAGAAATTTTTTCCAGATGGCAGTCAAAATATCCGAGTGAAAATCAGCTTCGAGTCCTGCAGCTTTCAATAATTTCTCAAAAGATACTAACCGTTCACTGTTTTGGTTTTGGTTGCCAAATACCAGCCTGTGAACACTTCCTGAATTTTCGACCACACCCGGTTCGTTTATTTTTGCAACAATATAACAGCATCCGTCCCAAACTTCGGTTTCAGGCAATAAAACCCGGATTCGTTCAGAATTATCAATTCCATTCAACAAAGGAAGAATAACTGTGTCTGGTCCAATCATTGGTTTCATCTGCTCAACCGTTGCATCCAGGTCATAACTCTTCGGAGTCATAATGATATAATCAGCCGTCCCGATTTCATCCACCTTATCTGTGGCCAACTTTGGGTAAATCTGAAAAGTTCCGATTTCGGTTATCAATTTCAAGCCGTTTTCCTTTATTTTTCTCAGATGCTCTCCGCGGGCAACAAAATATATTTCCACTTCCGGATTATTGGAAAAATGTTTAGCCAACATTCCACCAAAATAACCTCCTACTCCACCAAGTCCTACAATTGCAATCTTTGTTTTCATATCAATTTTATAGTTTAAAAACCTGGTGCAAAGTTAGCAATTTATAATCATTGAGACAATAAATAAAACGGACTTGCCTCAATGGCAAGCCCGTTTTTATAATTATCTTTCAAATCCGACAAACGGATTATTCTTCCAACAAAATTTCCATGATAGTGCAAGCTGCTTTTGCAACCGGGCTACCAGGGCCAAAGATGGCTGCGACACCGGCTTTGTACAGATAATCGTAGTCTTGCGCAGGGATAACTCCACCAGCAATAACGATAATATCTTCGCGGCCTAATGCTTTTAGTTCTGCAATTACTTGTGGAACCAAGGTCTTGTGACCTGCTGCCAATGAAGAAACACCCATGATATGAACGTCGTTTTCTACAGCTTGTTTGGCTGCTTCGGCCGGAGTTTGGAACAATGGTCCCATGTCCACGTCGAAACCGCAGTCGGCATAACCGGTAGCTACTACTTTCGCACCACGGTCGTGACCATCCTGACCCATTTTAGCAATCATGATA
>Ga0302215_10001332_pt1 | contig 17755 bp, 8 predicted proteins | sample II_Fen_N3_1_FD_194580 | JGI IMG/M metagenome (GOLD analysis project Ga0302215, IMG submission 194580) | Peat permafrost microbial communities from Stordalen Mire near Abisko, Sweden - II_Fen_N3_1 | ecosystem: Environmental > Terrestrial > Soil > Wetlands > Permafrost | place: Sweden: Abisko...
AATCATGATATAGTCATTTTCATAGATGTCACTTTTGTCCGTTTGGCACAGGAATCCCGTCCGCATAATGCGGGAACTGCGTCCGGATGTTACAGGATTGTTGTACCAAATAGACAAGAATAATCAATCATTCTTAAAGAATATAACTTGAATTCCATAAGAGCGTGTACTTATAACAATATCTATCAAATGAAGACAAACCAAATTTAATAATTTATTATTAAATATTTCTTTTTTGCTGTTTTTTTACATTTGGACATTCTATTTGCGTAATTCTGACAAGCCTCTTTGAATATATTAGTTATGTAAATTCTGAAAGAAGGTTGCAAAAATGTCTGACTCTAAACATGATAATAACCCATTCGAAGGAAAAGATGATTTTGAAAAAGAACTAGAATTTTATAGAAATTGCGAAAAGGTTGTTCATCAAAAAGCTAAAATCAACTTACCGGTATCAATTGAGCCATATGTAATCTCTGGCAAAATCAAAACAAAATGCTGTGGTGTTCCAACTGTGACAATTGATCCTTATTGTGATTGTAAGGATTGCTGTCATTACCTTATCACTCAAAAAATTTGTATTGATATCCCGCTTAAGTTTGGTGCAATAACAGAAACAAAAGATTCTTTCATCGAATGTGAAGAAGCATACATTGACGATGATTCGCCATGTGAATAAGTAAGAATTTATAAAAAGATCCTTTGCAAAGTAGCTTGATTGCTATGATGCAAAGGATTTTTTTATATTAATAAATAATATAAAAACTCCCCTAGAGAACACTTACACAAATTGCAAGTATTCTTATGGGGAAAAGTCAAGTTATATTATTCCAATTTAATTTTTACTATTTTATAATTACTTTCAACACTATTGTTGGCGTTCAATAAATAATGAAATCTAAAACAATAATTACTGAAATAAATTCTTATTTGATTTCATCATCTTCTATAAATATATGTTATAAAAATACAATAAATATTGAAATACTTTTCTAGGACATTTTTAATATTAATATATGAACTCTTTCTTTTAAAGCAATACTACTTTCTCCACTTAAGATTTCAATAGACCATATGATAGACTAGCTGATCAACATTATCTGAATCCCAGATTGAAACACTAATTCTTACCAAATATTAAAATGGATGGTTTCCACAGGATCACCATTTCTTTAATGCTTACGATCAAAAAACTCTTGATGCTTTATAACAAAGTCACTCATATTTTTTGTATTTTTTATTTTTATTAAAGCACTATATAATTCATGAATTAATGGTTCTTCATAATCTTCTGCATTTATTAAGCTGTTTTTAATAAGATGAAAAGCAAATTTTCTATTACTTATAGCTCCAGAGTTATATAGATTATTCACTAACAAAATATACTCTCGCTTGTAATTTTTTACGTTGTCTGAATTAAATACTTTTCTAAAAGATGATATCTTATCGCCAGCTGCTCTTGTAAATACTCTTCTATACATTTCTGGAAAAGGATTTTCTATTTCAATATTAAATAGTTTCTTTCCATCAAAATATTCGAATACGCTATATATATTACTTGCTGATATTGTTTTAAATATTATTTGTTTAAAAAAAGAATCCCAAAATTGATGTTCGCCATATGATCTATCATTATAAATATCCCCTAAAAATTTCCTCTGTATAATGTTGTATTTTACAATCTGATCTATAGCAAACATATTTGAGTTATTATTTATCTTTATTAGATGATAATATTTTTCAGCACATATTCTTCCAGTTATTTTGTTAATCTCATCATATTTACAATACCATAAAGGCTTAATATCATCTAATAAAAGTTCAGTGTCATTATATTCTTTGATAATATTATCAAAAGTATCTTCAAAATTGAGATACATTTTATAATGATCAATATACTGAGAGTAATTACATATTAGCCCATTTTTTAAATCATTCTTCATTTTTATTGTATTTAAAGCATATAGCAACATATATGTATCTTTTTTAGTCAAGTTATACTTTTTTTGTTTTGATTTTTTTAATATATTTTTATATGTTTTTCCGTCAAGAAATTGTACGTTTGCAAATGCTATATAAAGTGCATCATTTATATCAAGAAAGTCAAGTAGTCCGCCATAATTTAAAATATAATTATTTCCTACATCATTTTGTTTTTTCTGAATGAAATCATAATAAAATATAATATAAGATAAAACTTCCTCTTTATATTTATCATTTTTTAAAATTGTGCATAATTTTTCTATAGTATCTTGATTATCAAGATTAAGTGATGTCATATCAATCTGAGTTAATAGTAACTTAAATGCCCAAAAAAAATCATAATAAAGTTCATAAGTAACTACTTTTCTACTAATTTCAGAACTCATAAAATATGTTTCTTTTTTTTCACTTTTATAAATAATCAGATTGGCTAATCTTAAACAAGTACTAATTTGTATACCATAAATATTATTTTTAAATTCATTTTCTGTGATTAAATTGTTTTGTGTTTGTATAATATAACAGATTATGCTCTTTAAGCATTTTTCTTCATCGAAATTATTATCTTTAAAAATTCCTTCATATTCATATTTCAGTTTATTTTGCAATATTTCTATTACACTAACATTAAACTCTAAAAAAAATGATTTTAATAAAATGTCCTTAATATCTGCTTTTGTATTAACTAACATTCGCGCAAAAAAAGGATTATTAATACGATGAAAACACGCTTCTGTAATATCTTTCTTATTATCTAATATTTTTACATTATTACAATTATTTTCGCGTAATATGAGAGTTCCCGTTTCATTCAGAATATTAAATTTAGTAAGATTAAAATCATAGCTATACAGATGGCAGTCTTCATATTTTGGCAGTCTTTTATTAATTGTATATTTTGATATAAATTCATTTACTATCAATTCATTTTCAAAAATATACATATCAAATTCATTTACAATTAATGACCAATATGTAAAATCATATGCTGCATATTGAATAATAAAATTGATTATTTTTTGAAAATGATTAATATTCCTTACAATACATTTATGGCAATCATCTATAGCAAAAATTATTTTAAATTGACTAATTTCTTTATTATATACATACATATCTCCATAGGAATTAAACTTTGTATCAAGAATTATGTTGATATGATTTAGTATCTGTTTGGCAATATCCGTTATATTATTAAATTCAATAAATAATTTATAATCAATTGGTATTACATAAGTATTTCTTTCTGATAATCTATTTATCATGTAATTTATAAATTCAGTCTTTCCTGAGCCTGGTTCACCAGAAATAATCAAAATTTTATTATATGAAGCTTGTAATAATTTTCCTAATTGTACTTGGTTTTTCTCAATTAATTTTGGTAACAGATTTTTTATTAGTATAACCATTCTATCAAATGTCAATGGATTTTCTATTTTTTTGACCACCTTATCAATTTCATATTTAATGATTTCATTTTCAATCCTTTTAAAATCAACAAGTAACTTAATAATATTAGCTTTCCAATTGTCTGTTAGAGAATCGTTATAATAATCAATAATTTCATTAAAAATCAATCGATTACTCATTAGTAATTTATCATTATTATTTAATGAAATGAAATTTTGGTAGATCTCATTATTAATTAGTGATACGGAAGCGTTCATTTTTTGATTAATTTCATTATGAATTTTATCCAATGTTTCTATGATTATTTCATGATTATTATTTATAGTTTGATTTAATTCTATTGCTTGTCCATATATAGAAAATATTAAATTCTTTGACATAAGGTTGCTTAAAGTTTCGTTTTTACGAACCGATTCCATAAAAAAATATATAAATGCGTCACATAATTCTTTTTGATTTCTAATATGATCATAACCTATTTCTTCAATCGATAGATTTATCGCTAACAATATAATGTCATCTAATTTTCTACAATTATAATCTTTAAATAATACAATTTTCAATCTATCAATAATATTATCCGTAACATCTTCATATTGCATATATGGTTCTACGCATAATGCAGCTGACTTAACTGATTTCTCAATAATCTTTTCAACTGTTTTATTATTTTCATTATTTGTTTTAACTTTTTCAATGAAATTACTGAATAGATTGATACCCGTAGAAATAAGAACATATGTCATTGGGTTTGCCATTAATAGTGCAAATAATGTTGTATCCACTTATATTCCTCCAAAAGAATTAATATTATACCAAATCACTAAGACTTCATTATTAGAAATATTTACAAAATCAGTATTTTATGCGTAGACTAAGCCGATAATATCCTTTAACCTATAATTTCTATTAATCGGTATTGTAACGAATAGTCATTAATGAACTCTAAACTCATCCAATATTACTACCGCCTCCTCATAGTTTAAATCAATTAACATTTCAAGAATATTTTCATACGCACTAATCAAATCTTAATCTTGTTTGATAATGAACCTTGAGTACTTGGTAAATAAGCAGTTGCAGAAAATGAAAGTAATTATAGTAATGTTCAATATACTGATGATGATTATGTTCCAAGGCCAAAGTTTATTGACATCATGAATATGGATATATTGAGTGAGATTTTTATTTATAAACAATAAATATCATACATCTCATCATCAGTATTATTGCAAAACAGTTCCGATTAATATTTCATATAAATTATAAATAGTACTAGTATTATCTTTCCATCAGCTCTTTACTAATTTTACGAACTGATCCGACTTGTTTTTCAAACATCAAATCCCATAGTTTCAAGCATTCATTCGATATTTGCTTATACTCACTGTTCTCAGAATTTGCAGTCTCATCATATAAACTTATTATTAGTTTTGAGATTTCATCATCAACCCCCCACATACCTTGGATTTCTGTCGAATCTTTTTGCAATATATTTTCACATAATTGAATAATAATATCAGCAAAATCAATGAATGAAAGGGCATTCTCTTTTAAATAATCAGTAAACGCATCTAGAATGCGCCAATTATGCACTGAACCCATTATCTGCAACAGAAAGTCTTTATCTCTAGACAAATCAATACATTTATCATGAAATAATCTTGATAATGGTAATTCTACATCTATATTAGCTTCCCTAAATTTCAAAATTATATATTTTGATTTAAGATTATAGTCAGCTAAGTTAAAGTATGTAACTGCCATTTGTAAAATTGCCTCGGCTTGTCTTTTGTTAATAGATTGAATATCATTGAATGCATCTTCAAACTCATTATTTCGAATATACATCTCAGATATGCTATAACCGCCCATACTTATTAGTTCATCATCTTGGTCTCTATAACATTTATCAATTATTGCAAGAACTCTTTCTCTATAATTAGGATATAACGCAAAAAACATATTTTTAGACCTATAGAAACTAGCCATTCTTATATCTTTTTCATATAAATATAGAATCTTCTCAAAAGCCCATATTTGATTTATATTACTAACAGGCCACAAAGCATCTAGGGCCGCATATTGCACTGCTGGATTTATGTCTTCAACCAATACCTCAATCGTATCTTTAAATTGATCAAATAGTTCACCATTTTCCCACAATATAGATCCAATAGCTCTAGCAGCATTTCCCCTTACGCAATTAAATGCGTTACTCTGAAGCATATTACAGCTTTTCATATCACGATCATTTGCATTTGTTACATTAGGCTTATCTATTTCCGGATTCGTATGTTTTGTAGCTATAAATGTCAGTGTATCAATTACTTCTTTACTCCAGACAGCATCGTTTCTTTTTTCTATAATATGGCACACAGATGATGCACGCCATGATTCAATATCACATGGAAAAGTGATAATCATTTCTTCAATGAGCGATATCGGGACATTACTAAGTTTATCTGAAAATGCCACACCGTTAAATAACGAATCAATAAATATCTCCAAAACTGAATCTTTATTATCAAGAGCTAATCTAATCATTTTCTCTGGGTTTTTCCCTGCTACAGAAGTAAAATCACTTGAAAATAAATCAAGTGAACTTTCAATAATCCCACCTTGGACTTCTTTCCAATTTGCAATGCTCCGCTTCTGAATCTTACTATTTGTAATAATTTTAAGCCATTGATTTTCGCTTATTACTTTCCCTGATATAGGCGAATTTACCGCTCCTCCTTGTCCATAGTATTTGAAATAAATAGATTTAGTACTATTAAACTTTCTATTTAATACTGGCAACAAATTTCTACATTCCTCACTTAATTTTTCTGGTGGCAGGCACATCAACAATTCCTTTTGCAAGTCGCCCCAGAAGCTCCAATATACTTGTGCAGATTTCTTTTCTCGGTTATACTGTATTCGATTTTTATACCAATCTATAGCTTTAGGTGATATGTATTTATAAATAGAATTCTGCAAAATAATAAATGCTGCTGTACTACAACTCCTTGAATGCTTAGTAATGACTTGTTTTACAAGACCTAATTCATCCTCAGCTCCACTTGTTAAATCAAAAATATTGTTATTAAAATCAGAACATAAATAACTTATAACACAATCACTATATTCCTCTGGCATAGATATTAAGCTATGCAAAATAATCTCATTAAATACTGGGTGCCCTTTTCCCATGACTCCTTTGTAACGATTCCAAAATCTTTCAGGTTCCTGCAATATAACCGCCACGTTTGCTTTCTTAATTAATTCCACACATGTTCTTTCAAGACCACATCTATGATAATATTTTGCATTCCATTCTCCGTATCTAAAATATGTTCTGTCACCTTCTGGAATATATTGAATCAACTCATCTAGTACTTCCTCACCATGTGTAATAAATAAATCGTCATTTGAATCCAATAGTTCCTCTTCATATTTATATAAGGTTCTGCCTTTGCTCTTGATTTTATTATCTAACCAAAGAGACAAAAGCTTAATAGAACGCATCTCAGACAGTTTTAACATTGACTTCAAATCAATATGTGCTCTTTCAGCCATCTCTGGATAATGTTGATAAAACTTCATTCTTAATTCAAACATTTCATCATTATCTTGATTAATATCATAAAAAAAGCATCTTGAGATAGACATATCATCTTCACTTGATGAAAATGCATGTCTTTCAAGAAAAGCTACATCATCGATATCATAATTAGGGCTAATACTTACAAATAAATTAATGACGATATTCTTTTTAGATGGGTTATCATACCATTTATCTAAAATACCTATCTTTCTTAGAATAGATACATACTGTTTTCTTGAGAATATCACATTATTAAGTAAATAGTCCTCATATTCTTTATTCTCGCAATTATCAGAAATAAACTTCTCGATATTTGCATCTGGCTTTTCTATTTGAGCTAATAATTCATAGAATATATATTTAACATAATATCTAATCTCACAAGATTCCAATAGTTTAGTACCCACTTTGAGGAAATCCTCACTACTAACTTCTAATATATTTTGTAAGAATATCTGAATCTGATATCTTCTACCAGGTGTCTGCTTAAGCTTATCACCAATTATATTTATTATTTCTACTTCTTCAAAATAAAGTTCAGTCATCTTTTCCGATATGAAAAAATCCAACATTGATTGATGAACAAATGAAACTTTATGGTCTTGCACAGCTATCATTCCTACATATCCCAAATAATCCAAACCCGCTTGTTCACTTGACAAAATTGATTCTGGCGCGTACAATCTACCAACTCTATCCATAAAGCTTATAATTTTATTCTTTGTATCAATTACTATCCGTTCATCAACACTAACAGAAGCGCTTTTCAAGCATATTTGTTTAAACCACTTTCTTATCAGGTGACCTGTAGTAATACAATCATTATAAGTTTCATCAGAGTCTAAGCATTGATAAATATAAAGGTTACTAGGTGTTCGCAGTAGTTCCTTTAGCTTTTTAGAAAATTCCGTATATCTGTCTCCTATAATTTTTGATACAGTTTCATCATCAAAATTATTAACTGTAATCCTATGCCAACTATCTTTTTCATCTTCTGATTTACTTTTGAATAATGAAGCAATATTATTGTCATTTTCCAAATCATACGTTCTGCATACAAAGACTACAGATATTTTATTAACCCTATCCAAATTAAGATTTCTAACTTGGCAAATCAACTCCATACATATAGAAACTGATTCACTAGAATTCACCTGCGTCCAACGTAATGCATCCAATTGATCCAGTATTAACACAGCCTTTTCATTTTTTGAGATTTTATGAATGCAATAGGAAACCGAATCTGGTAAGCCTAAATCTTTCCCCCACTGTGCACAATTAATATGCGGTATGCGCTTATCTAGCTTAATCGCTAAATAAGGTATTTTCTCTTTTTCACAATGTTGTATAATGGACTCTGTACAACCACTTTTACCATTTCCAGCTTTTCCATCTATAATGATTGACATCCCAGCCTCAATAGCCTCTATACATTTAGAGAACTCATTTCTTTCTATAAAACCATTATGTAATGGCCTAAATAATTCTTTATACTCATTATTCAGCTCATTCAAACGTGGATATATTCTATCATCAGCCTCAATACTTCTAAATAATAAATTTTGAGATGAAATATAAGCATATAAATCCGAACTTTTTATCTCCTTACCCCAAATATCCCCATCAATAATTAGAGAAACCAATGCATTATAAACTGAATTTCTGGGGCTACTAAATAAAAACCGAATTTTCTCATTTATACGTTCCTGTAACTCATATTCCGAAATTTGTCTATAATGTGTTCTTTGTAAGTAATCCATGCTCTTTTGAATATCAGATTCAATTTGTACGTCTAATGACATTTCTTTGCAATAGCTAAGATAAAACTTTTTAAATTCTTTGCTTGATGATAAAATCTGTGCATTATAAAAATCATACACTATACCATTTGTATTTATTGCTCTATTACATAAATCAAATAAAAAAGAAAAACTTATAGGACTTACTAAGGATACTTGTCTATTATTGCTTCTATCAAGTTGGCATTTCCAATTTGTAAATATATTTTTACCTTTTAAATCAGGAATTTCCCAGAACTCCTTGCTAGAATTTCGCCCCTTACATTGTTGGTGATCTATTTTTCCATCTATAGTAATTACCAAAACATCGGTACCCTTTTCGTCTTCACCTAATGCTTCTAGCACAATACAATAATTCACCTCATCCAATACTTTAAGCATTTGATATATTACCCAATTAATTTCATATCTATTTCCTGCCTTATCAGCTCTTCCGCCCTTTTCATTTGGCATATATCAAATACCTCCTATGTAAATAAAAATTAATTATAAAGTTATATTCTCAATTAAGTTTATAAAATACATTCTATGTATTACAATTTTTTCTTACATAATACCTATTAGCAAAAGCTATTCAATAAATTTGGTACTATTATACATTATATCACTTATAATTACCACATTATCATATTATTTTAAGATACCATACTAAGGCGAAAAACAGATTAAAATAATCTGCAATAAAAAGAGATAGCAAATTTACTTGCTACCTCAGTTTATAATTTTTTTGTATGTCCACTAATTAAATTAATAAATATGTAAATAGACCACAATGAGTTTGATAATGCTTATATTCATTGTATATTATTCAAATGTTTTTCAATCCGATACCTTAAGAAAATCAACACTCATCAGGAAGTGAGTAAATGTCTGAATTCGCTCCAATCTTGCGGGCGAATACCTGATTTTTGTAATATTACATGAGAAGTAATAGGTTTTCCTTCTTTTTCGAGCTCTCTTTTTGCCCACTCAATTTTCCTTAGTCGAAAATCATTAATATTTTCGGCATATTGTTCAATTCTATACATTGTTCTCGGCAGTAACTTATAATTTCTTTCAACCAAAATTTTTTTTCTCATGTATCGACGAATATTAGCTTTAGTAATTCGTTCTGGTTTTCCTTCTAAACTCTTAATATAATAAACTGCTTCATCTACCATACTTTCAAGTTCATTATCAATTTTAGCCCAATCTTTAAAAAGACTTGTTTCTCTGTGATTCCTCTTTTTAGGTAAATTATTGAATAACCATTCATTGTCATACCTCCTCAGCCATGTATATGCTTGATTATTAGCATTTCTTAAATCAACCCTAGAACCATTGGGGTTCTTTACCAAAGCATCAAGCCATCGTCCCCGATATAAGGCCGATTTATCCTCATATCCCTTAGGTGTCCGAAATACCCCTTCTTCCCTGTCAATTAACAGTTTTTGTTCGTTAATAATTCTTATAAATGATTCTAAACTACCTGCAAGAAAACCGGCTAAAAGAATAAATCGAATAGGAATAGCTGTACTAGGACCTTCTCTACATAAATATATTAGCCAATCTGATGATCCTGGATTATCATTTAAAACTTCCATTAATTGTTTAAGCTGAGGCAAATTATACATATTTTTAATTTTCTGTCTTATTTTACTGGTTTTAAAAGAACCTCTTTTGTTAGCTAAACCTCTTCTAAATAACAGAGCAATTGTTGTCTCTCTGATAGAATCATACTTTACCCACATTAGGTTTCTAATAAATTCATAATTTTTATAAATAAAATCAACATCATAGGCTATCTGCAATTCTATACTGCATTCAGATATTCCTTCCTGTTCCGAAATATCAGTTACATTATTCAGTAATTCCAAAGCAATATATCGATTATTTCTATCGTCTAATATTTCTATAACACTATCCTTAAGTCGGCATCTATGCTTATCGCACATTACCATTCCATATGCTTGATGTTTTCGATGCCAATAGGCCTCCCCATAGTTATTTCTGTCATCTCTAATACAAAGTGGACAATATCTTAAATATTTAGCATTTAAATCCTTTTTGTATATACTATAAGATTTCTCTTCTTGATCTAATATTTTATAAAGTGAAGCCTTATTTAAAAAGCAGGTTGCAAAAGGGAATACTGTATGTTCGTATAATAGTGTTTCATAATCCAATCCATATTTTCTTGTTTTTTCAGCCAAACGATATAAATGTTTTGGTATAAATAAGGTAGCTCTTTCACGGCGGTAATCAAAGAGTTCTTCCATAGTATCTGACATTTCATTATTTCCACTCCAAACGTGATATCTGGCAATTATGCTATATAACAATTCATCAGGATATGGTTTAGGGAAAAACGTAATCATACTTTCTAAACCTCCTTCGTCTATGCATGATTATTTCTATGCATTATTCAATACAGTTGGCTTATTTAAGTTAACTATACTGGTAAGAAATGCTTCTGTATCTAAAAAATCATATAATACATCCGTCAAATTGATACTTAAAAACTAATATTGGAGTTACAAAATTTCTACAAAGAGTTTCGGAGTGATTGTACTCCTAATGCTCATGATTTAAAATTTTCTATAATTGGTTGGGTCGAAATAATGCAACGCACACCTGGAGGCAAACAAATCATTAAATTTATTCCAATCTTTATCGCGAATCCCCGCTTTCTTCAATACCAACCAAGGAATTGCGGGTTTTCCCTCGTTTTCAATGGCATTTATAGCCCATTCAATTTTTCTAATTCGAAAATTATAAGTACTTTCGACATATTGATTAATTTTATACATGGTATTCGGTAAGCGTTTAAAATTTCTTTCTATCATATTCTCTTGCCTCATATACCGACTAATATTAGCTTTTGTAATACGTTCCGGTTTTCCTTTAATATTTTTAATATAACTCACAGCATCATATACTAATCCTTCGAGTTTAGAGTCCACCTCGTCCCATTTTTTAGTGATAACTGCTCCTTGCGGCTTCATCTTTTTTGGTGAATTATCTATCATCCATTCATTGTCATGCCTTCTCAGCCATGTATATGCAGGGTGGTCAGCTTTTACTAGATCATGCCTGCAGCCATTAGGGTTCTTCTGCCATACATCAAGCCATCGATTACGATACTTAACCAATTTTTCCTCATATCCGTCTGGTGGGTTGAACTGTTCTTTCCCTCTTTCAATAAACTGTTCCTGTTCATTAATCAATTTGATATATGCTTCTAGGCTACCAGCCAGAAAATCTGCAAATAGAATAAATCGAATAGGTACAACTGTACTTTGTCCTCCCCTGCATAATGCAATTAGCCAAGATCTTTTTTCAGCATTCAATTCAATCATCATTTGTTTTAACTGACCAGAATGATACCTGCTTTGAAATTCGTATTTTAATCTGTCAATTTTAACTAAACCCTTTTGAGTAGCCAAATTCCGCCTATATAGTAGATCAATGGTAGTCTCCCTAACTAAAGCATGTTTGTCCCACAACGAACTTCTTATATATTCATAATTTTCATAAATATAATCAACATCAAGGGCTATCTGCAATTCAACTCTACAACTGGTTATATCCTTTCGTTCCAAAGTATCATTTACATCATTCATCAATTCTAAAGCAATATATCGATTATTTCTGTTGTCTAATATTTCAATACAACTTTCTATAAGATGACATTTATGCTTACTGCATATATCTACCCCATACGATTGATGTTTACGATGCCAATAAGCTTCACAATATTCGTCCCTGTCATCTTTAATACAGCTCGGACAATATTTCAAAAATCTAGGGTATATATCATGTTTGTATATACATAATGGTTTTTCTTTTTCATCACTATTTATAGTTTGTAATATAAAATCAAACGAATCTTTGTTTAGAAAGCATGTTATAAACGGAAATATTGTATGTTCATATAAAAGTAACTCATAATCCAAACCAAATTTCACGGTTTTTTCAGCTAAACGTTTTAAATGTTTTGGTATCAATAATGTTGCTCTTTCACGGCGATAACCAAATAACTGCTCCATAGTATCTGACATTTCATAATTCCCACTCCAAACGTGATATCTGGCAATTATACTATATAATAGTTCATCTGGGTATGGCTTAGGGAAAAATGTCAGCACTATTCAAAACCTCCGTGGTCTACGCCTGATTATGTAATCCCCCTTCCATATTATTTTCAATATACTCCGCTATCTTTGAATAATAGTCAAAATCCGTTCGCGGAATAATACCCGGTAAATTGTCCTCCGTTAATTGTTCTTTTTTTATTCTATTATTATTTTTATTATTTTTATTATTTTCCCTATTATCGCTTTTAGGTTCCTTTCTCTTCTTTAACACATTTATCTGAATTTCTTCGTTATGAATTTTCTTCTCAATCAATACTCTTTCAATAGTAAATTCTTTTGAAAAATACGCCATTTCAATTAATCCAACAGTTAATATTTCATTTTGATTTGGATCATCTGTTATTATCTTTCTCTGGGCTAAACCGAATATTTTTACTACATAGTAGATTATGCCGGCAGACGCCATATAGACTGCTGAACTAAGTTCTGGTGTTAAAGGAGTCTCCGTTTTTGTCCATTGATATTTCCATAGTTCCTTAATAAGTCTATCCCAATCTGGTGAATTAAATTGAAGATTAGATATTTCCCCCATTCCTTCAAATCCCATCGTACGCTTGGCATACATTAAATTATCAGAAATATTATCAATTGCTTCTCCAACTCCCATTAATATAACCGGAACTCCTATTGTATTGACTAAATTTAAGATATAATTCATCATCATCTCTTTACCACCACTTTTAGCCTGACTTAGGTTTTGAAACTCATCAATAATTAGCACTCCCAGGCTATGCCTGCAGGCTATTACAGCCATTTTTATCATCATAAAATGAGTCGCAATGTCTTTGGTATGACGATAATCTTTAATGGTGTTTTCACCTGTAATTTCATCGAATCTCTCTAGGAAATTTTCGCATAACCCTTTGACAGTTCCATCAAAAGGACAATCAATCTTCATCCAAGTGATCTGCATACGAGGGATATCCTTATTCATATATTTTTCATGAATAATTTTTTGTGGAATGCCTGAACAAACCCGATTTGCACACGAAGTCTTTCCCATACTGGTCAAACCAATTATACAACCTCCACCAGCTTCAGCATTAGTTCCAATAAACTTACTATAATCACTTGCAGATTCTTTCGCACATTTTGCTAATGCATTTAATTTTCTTACATAATCCCTATTTAACGGATTCCGATTTTCATACCCATGGTAAATAGTATTAATTATAAATTCAGCCATATCCATATGAATACCTAGAGGTTTAAAGAATTGCGGTAATTGTGTCAGACACCTTCTCCGAATTAATGCATTTTCTTTCCTTTCATCCGACTGAAAAGGAATAGGGTTATTTAATAGGTCGTAAATATCTTTGCTTTCCTCAAAGACAGGCAGAGCCTCTATTAATGGATTGCCCTTATGCTTATTTATCTTCTGTTCACTATATATTGCATCTACAGTAAGTAAATTTTTCGCATATTTACTCATCTCAATCCTCCTGATCCATATGTTTCAAAAAAGTTTCAGAATATGATTCATCACTATCAATCCAAACTTCATTATTATCATTCCTTTCATTCTTTGGTGTAAATTTTTCTTCTTCCCTCGTAAGATATTTTTCTTCTGATCGAGATGCACGAAGATTTTTTATATCTTTTTTAACAACCTTTGCTTCAATAGACGTAACTTTTTGATTATTAACCGCATCTTCAATTATTTTCTCAACATTTTTACGATAAGTAATTACTTTTTTGAGCATTTTAGTTTTTATCCTTGCTATCATTTTTGCCTTCATTATACCGTAAGTTATTAAGTCTTCATAAAACCAATTAATAAACTTCCCTTTACTTGCACCAGTTCTTTCACACCATTCAAAACTATTATCATTAAAACATAATAAAATATGTTCCGTATCTCTTGGGTCAAATTTAATAGTACATTTAAATCCCCCTTCTTTTCTAGCTCTCTGCATCCATTTTTCTTCGATCATTGTATCGCAAATATAGTAATTTTTATTATACAATATACCTTGGGAAGTCACTGCTACTTTACAAACTTTTGGAAGCAAAGCTATCCTTATTGATTCATCATCCATTTGGCGAAGTATCCCACCTCGGTTTTCAATCCCCCAATTCCATATATCAAGTGGAATAGGTTTTATACCTGCTTGTATAATATCATCTGATTCTTGTGGGAATTTTTTCAGCGCTCTTTGATTATGCAACAAAATATAGTTAATAACTATTTTAGTAAATTCCTTTATATTTAATTTAGCGTCGAGTCTATAGTCTTTACTGCCACGTTCTCTAAAATCAGGTTGTATCTTACCTGGTAAAGATAAAGTACTCAAATTTAATAATCTAAAGCTTTGTTCAACAATACCCTTTAAATCTGGTCGCCATGAAGTAGTATTCTGCATGTAAATCCCTAATTCTTCTACAACATTGTTGCTGTTCATGCTTATTAGTTCACCATTATCAGATAATATAGATACTGGTAAGCCATGGCATGGCCATTCTTCTTCAGTAATTTCTATATCATATTTTTTGCACAATTCAACCTTGTCAACAAAAGTATAATATAGTGCCATCATAGCACCTATCCAAGAAGGTCCTTCTACACCAACATAAAATCCAGTAATCATTCTGGAGTAAACATCTGTTACAAAATACAACACTGGTCTACCAACTACTTTCTTTCTATCAAAAGAAGCAACTAAATAAATATCGGCTATAGTAGCATCTATCTGATACTTCTCTCCAGGACAAAATGCCTCTTTTTCTGAGCTTCCAGTTAAACCTCTATGATTACGTGCATATGCTTTTTCTCCGATTCTTTTGACTTCATTTCTGAATTTTAAGGCGTGATAATAAAACTGACGATATGTTGGGTATGCTGGAAATGGTTCATTTGTCCTCTTATCTGTGTAAAAATCCGTACACATTTGATTATATACATCCATTAAAGTCCTTGTATTATCTTTATTATAATGGCGTTTTATAGCAGATTTTATAATTGCGATATCCTTCGGCTTTAAAGCCATTCTTTCATTATCTGGATCTTCTTCGGCCGGAGCTCTACCTAATATTTTGCCCCCGCGTTTATCTAATGGCGTTCGGTTTCCTCTAGCGCGATAGTCAGGAATCAACGCAGTTTTAATACAACCGCCAGCCCAATAGTCGTGTAACATACGCTGCACCTTTACTCTATCTATACTCATTTCTTGTACAATCCGAGTAAAGAATTCCCTTCTTGTACTCCCAAAATAACAAAATGGTACATTTTGGACAAATCCCTTGATAATAGTCCAATTATTTTCAAGCTTTAATTTTTGTGCTTTAGTCAATTCCTTCCTTTTTATTGCAGATGTATCTTCTGTAACTAAAAAGAGAATTCCTTCTTCAATTTCATATTCCAGTTCTGGAAGATCAACTGGATATGGCAGCATAGCTCCACTCATTTTGATCATTGTAACCTCTTTATCTATAGCATTAATATATAAAATCCTATATTTTTCGCTACTATCTCTATCTTGATAAATCTGATTACACAATATCTCCATTAGCCATATCACCTTTCATCATATTTTCAAAGGTTTCATAGTCAACTATTTCATCAACCATGCAAGTTCCTACTATTAATTGTTCCAGTTTAACAGGAATATCTTTCAGTGCAGCAAAGTAGTAGAAAAATCTTAAAGTTAAACCCATTTCGTAATCATTCTTTATGTCAATCCCCTTACATATTTCACATAATCGTACCCCTCTGTGCCTGTAATGGAATATCACATCAACCAGTTCATTATAAATATGGTCAATAACTTTATCACTTATCTCTGGCTTTATTGTCGCATGAGAAAACAGGAATGCGATATTACGTGCGGCCATGCGGTTGAAACTTTCTTCTGTAATAATTTCATAAGTTACACCTCGGTATCCCCAATATGTTTCTTCCATAGCAAACTTTTCTAAAACTCGCCTTTTCTTAAGTTCATTTTTATATTTAACTGTGTATGCCTTTACAATTTTTTTATTGTTTATTTTTATTGTTACAAGCATATCTGTTGTCATAATATAATCGCATCCACTTTTGTATGGTTTTGGAGGCTTATAGCCTAGCTCTTTGGCTATGCTAATGATCTCTTTGGCAGGGCGCAAAGGATATTGTTCACGGAGGTCATCAACATCATTATCCCAAACCCTAAAAAAGAAATAATCTCGCTCAAGATCACTATGGAAATGATGAACTCGTTTACTATTGGGAGCATTAACCCGATTTCCTCTTCCTAAAGAAGAAAAATCTCCAATCTGTAACCAAGGTATATATTCTTCTTTTTCACCCTGACCGCGTCCTTCCTTAATCCATTTAGCAATTTTTTCTTTTGTTAAATTGTTTTTTCGTCTTGGCATGAAAATCCTCCTTTTTAAACTTTACTTTATTAGATAAAAAGTATGTACACAAACTCATTAGTATCAAAATCTCTAAAAATTAAAGCGTAGAAATATTAGTAATTTAAATCAGATAATAGTTGATGTCCCTGAATTACTTTCCAACCTCATATTTCAGAAACCACCTCGTGTAATCACGCGCATTACTTTGAGGCGAGGTAAATATTCACAACTATTTTTAAATCTTCGTTATTCTTAAATTCTTTTTTATATTATCTTCTGCGAACAAACCTCTGTTTTTGCAGCTCTTAGTGATCTAGCATAAACATTGTTAACTATGGGTTAATTTTACGTCGCTTATAAAGTGACGTAAAATTACAATCGAGTAGGAGGGAGTGATTAACTCCCGTCCTCTCACAGCACCGTGCATACCGTTCGGTACACGGCGCTTTCAATAGTTGACATGCACAGACTGATAGGCTGTGGCTAAATCATAAAAGCCGTTG
>Ga0302215_10001335_pt1 | contig 17745 bp, 12 predicted proteins | sample II_Fen_N3_1_FD_194580 | JGI IMG/M metagenome (GOLD analysis project Ga0302215, IMG submission 194580) | Peat permafrost microbial communities from Stordalen Mire near Abisko, Sweden - II_Fen_N3_1 | ecosystem: Environmental > Terrestrial > Soil > Wetlands > Permafrost | place: Sweden: Abisko...
TGAAACTACTATTGAAGCTTTACCTGCAATTGTAAAACAACATCCGGAAGTGGTATTCTTAATAATAGGAAAAACACATCCCGAAGTGGTGAAAAATGATGGTGAAGTGTACCGGAAGAGTCTGATTCAACAGATTAAAGATCTTGGCCTTGAAAGTCATGTCATCTTTATCAATAAATACCTTGCATTATCCGAATTGTTGGAGTACTTGCAATTAACAGACATCTATCTGTTTACTTCCAATGACCCCAATCAGGCTGTGAGTGGCACATTTGTTTATGCAATGAGCTGCGGTTGTCCGATTATTTCAACGCCGATCCCACATGCCAAAGAAGTACTGTCAAATGAAACCGGTATAATCTTCGATTTTAATGATTCAAAACAACTGGCTGAAGATGTAATCCTGTTGCTTAATAATAATCAGTTGCGTAAAAGTATCGTTATCAATACATTGCAAAAGATCGTATCTACAGCATGGGAAAATTCAGCAGTATCACATGCTTTGTTATTCCAGAGAATTGCAGGAGATAAAATCAGAATACAATTTAATCTTCCGGCAATAAACCTGGATCATCTCAAAGCGATGACAACAGAAACCGGGATTATCCAGTTTTCAAAAGTCAATCAACCTGATATCAGTACAGGTTATACCCTCGATGATAATGCAAGGGCGTTGGTTGCCACATGCATGAGTTATAAACAGGATGGTTCGAAGAAAAGAATTGATGAAATAAGGACTTACCTTGGATTTATAAAGTTCTGTCAACAACCGGATGGTGATTTCTTGAATTATGTTGATCAGGATAAAAATTTTACGGATCAAAATGAAAAAGTAAATTTGGATGATTCGAATGGAAGAGCAATATGGTCATTGGGGTATTTGCTATTATTAAAAGGATTATTACCGGCGGATATAATCGCTGAAACTGAAGCTGTACTGGAAAAATGCATGAAGAATATTGAAAAAATAGATTCTCCCCGTGCCATGGCATTTGCTATAAAAGGTATTTACTACAGGCAAAAAGTATTGCCGTCAAATGAAAATACAGAATTGATTAAAACTTTTGCTAACTATCTGTTGAAGCTGTATCAAAAAGAAGCAACAAAGGAATGGGAATGGTATGAAAGTTATCTGACCTACGCCAACAGTGTTTTACCTGAAGCCATGTTATACGCCTGGTTGATCACAAAAGATTCAATATATAAGGATATTGCAATAACATCCTTTGATTTCCTCCTGGCACATACGTTTAATGAAAACGGCATAGAAGTTATTTCGAACAAAACATGGCTTCAAAAAGGAGAAGAGGCGGGTCATTTTGGCGAACAACCAATTGATGTGGCTTATACCATAATGACGTTAAGTAAATTTTACGATGTATTAAAAGAGGAAGAGTATTATAAAAAAATGATTATCGCGTTTAACTGGTTTTTGGGAAAGAACAGATTGCACCAGATTATTTATAATCCGTGCACCGGGGGATGTTATGACGGCCTGGAAGAAACACATGTAAACCTAAATCAGGGTGCCGAATCGACAGTAAGTTACCTTATGGCACGATTAACAATAGAAAAATATATAAAATGAACAGCAATAAGTCAAAATCAATTGCAGTGATCGTGGCACATCCTGATGATGAAACATTATGGGCGGGAGGTACAATATTAAGTCATCCGTCAAATAAATGGTTTATAATTTGTCTATGCCGTGCCAGTGATCCGGATCGTTCAGTACGTTTTCATGCTGCTTTACAGCTTTATAAAGCAGAAGGAATCATGGGAGACCTTGATGATGGACCCACCCAGGAACCTTTAAACGAAAAGGAGTTGGAAGAATATATCCTCAGGTTACTACCTGCAAGTAAATTTGACCTTATCATTACACATGATGCAAAAGGAGAATATACGAGACATCTTCGCCATGAAGAAGTAAATAAAGCGGTGACATCACTCTGGAAAACCGGTAAGATACAGGCTAAAGAACTATGGACATTCGCTTATGAAGATGGTAAAAAAACGTATTTTCCACGAGCAATTGATACGGCGCCATTCTTCGAAAAACTACCGGAACAAATCTGGTTGGATAAATATAATATAATTACAAAAACTTACGGTTTTAACAAAGGTAGCTGGGAAGCGGAGACAACGCCACTTGCAGAAGCATTCTGGCAATTTAAAAAACCTGAAGTAACAATAAAAAACAAACATGAAAAAAGAAAAAGAATTGAACATATTCAGGGCTCCCAATCTGGACACCCTGAAATCAATGTATTATAAGAGTAAAGCCTACGTAACTGATAAAATTAGCCGGGAAAATGAAACAACGCTTATTGGGGATGCATTTCGTCAGCTTAAAGATTCGGATACTGCAAAGAAAACTATACTGTATTTTGAAAATGAATTGAGCATTTTCAAAGCACCAAGCATTGAAGTATTGAAATCACTTTACTATTCAAGCATGGGAAATGTTTTCAACAAGTATAGCTGGGAATTAGAGGTCAATAATTTTAAAGATACATTCAGGCAATATGACACAGTTGAACATGCCAAAAAATCATTTGTCAGGTTGGGTAAAGAATTACAAATCTTCCGGAAACCAAATATTGATGTTCTCAGGTCGGTATATTCTAAAAGTATAGGATTTGTTTTCAATATGGATAGTTGGGATTTTGAAACGCCTTTCATTTCAAAAACTTTCAGACATTTAAATAAAAGTCACAAAACAAAAAAGGCCTTTGATAAAATTGGTCAAGAATTACGGATATTCAGTAAACCCAATATAGAGAATTTAAAATTATTATATAAGAATACAAGTAACTTTCTTGAAGGGACTCAACAACAAACGGAACAACCAAGCTCCATTTAATAAAAATAAAAAATAGTAAAATGAAAGTTTTAGTCATGTACGAATATCCACCTACACCGGGTGGATTGGCAACACAGGGAGATCTTTTGTATAAGGGGCTGTTGGAAATGGGCATTGACGTTCATGCAGTTCATTTTGAATCATCTCAGGAAAAGGAATGGTATTATCGCTGGTTCAAGCCCGACGTAGTAGTAGGAGTTGGTTACTGGGGATATACGCCTCATTTGATTCTTCACCCGTTACGATATGGTATACAACCTGTTCCCTGGTTAGTGGCTGATGGTTTCATAGCTAATTATCAGGAAGTGCTTAATGCACTTCCACTTATTTTGGTTACTTCCAATTGGGTAAAAGAAATGTATGTACGCGACGGAATTGACGGAGATAAAATTGAGGTGTTACCTGTTGGTTGCGATACTGATTCATTCAGGCCATTCAGCAAAGATGATCCGAAAATACAGGCTGTTCGTGAAGCTTTAGGTGTTGCTCCCGATCAATTAATGGTATTAACGGTAGGTGGTGATGCAGCTTCGAAAGGAGCTCAGGAAGTGATGCAAGCACTGGCTATCAATAATACGAAAGCCCCGAAATGGAAATATGTATGCAAAGTGTGGCCTCAACCCCGTACTAAATTACAGAACCTGTCGGACCTCGAACTGGCAAATCATTTGGGTATTGAAAAAAATGTAGTGTATGCTACCAATACTATTTCACGGACTTTTATGCCCTACCTGATCGGCGCCTGCGATATATATGCAGCACCCTCACGACTGGAAGGATTCGGAATGCCTCAAGTGGAAGCGGGAGCCTGCGGAAAACCAGTTTTAAGCATCAAGGCAATGGGCATGCTGGATACACTTATTCACGGTGAAACGGCTTTTCTGGCAGAAGTTGCAAAGAAAATAGTAGTAAACGAAGTGATGCTTGGTACTGAGTCAGGGTTTGAAGAACATCATAAAGTGGTGTTCAATACTCCCCGAACTGTTGATTACCGGGCAGATGTTCAGGATATAGCCAAATACATGTTGACCCTTATGAATGATGCGGACTTACGTGAAAAAATGGGAAAAGCAGGTAGGGAAAGAGTCGTTGCAAATTTTGACTACCGTGTTGTAGCCAGGAAATTTGTACAAATAATGCAAGACAGGCTGGGGATAAAGTAGTTTGTTCCGTGTTCCGCGTTCCGCGTTCCGCGTTCCGCGTTTGAAAAGTTTGAGGTTTGAAGTTGTTGGTTGATCCGAAAAACATAATGATCATTTGTCCTATTTAACTATTCATCCAGGAACCAAGATTATAGATTAAAGAATAAAGAATAAAGAATAAAGATTAAAGATTAAAGATTAAAGAATAAAGAATAAAGAATAAAGAATAAAGAATAAGGATCCTATCAAACTACAAAAAACGCAGAACGCGGAACGCGGAACACGGAACGTAGAACGTAGAACGCGGAACCCGGAACGTAGAACGCGGAACCCGGAACGCGGAACACGGAACCAATAATACAATTATAATGAATCAACTAAAGGATCAGGAAATAAAAGAAGCAACGAAAGCAGCTCTTGACGTATTGCTTCATAATGCTCACGGACCCTATATGGGTTTGCCTCGCACTGCAGGTTGGGGGTATCCCGAACCTTATACGCGGGATTTAATGTTTTCGATTTTTGGGATTGCTGTTACAGGAAATATAAAACTGTTGAAAAGTATCCGGAAAGTATTGGAAACACTGGCAATGAATCAGACTGAACATGGACATATACCATCACTGGTTCACGATAAGGACGATCGGGGTGCGAGTGATACCACCCCATTGTTCTTACTGGGAGTAGGGATTTACAGGAAAGTCAGTGGTGAAAGTGAATTTCTTCATTCCACTGTCGAAAAGGCACTTACCTGGATGGAATATCAAAGTCCATCCGACCGGTATCTGGTGGCACAACAGCCTACCAGTGACTGGCGCGATGAACAATGGGTTTTGGGATATGGATTGTTTGTCAATACGATTGTATACAGCTATCTGCGGATTCTCGGATTGCATGAAAGGGCTGACAATGTGCAAAAGGAAATGAGTAAGTTTACTGTAAACGCCGGATCAGCCCATCATCATGTTCATGAGGGCCTGGTTGTAAAACATAAACCATACTATGCATGCTGGTCATATAAAATTTTAAGCAGCGAACGGTTCGATTTGCTTGGTAACAGCCTGGCTATCTTGTCAGGCATAGCTTCTCCAACCCGGGCGAATGAAATGATATCCTGGATTGAAGAAGAATGTACATCAATGCGCGAAAAAGGTGATTTGACTGTTGACTTACCACCGAATTTCTTTCCATTCGTTAAACCTCAGGATCCTGAATGGAATGAGCGATATGCCAAATACAATAACCCGGGCGATTATCATAACGGTGGTATCTGGCCATTCGTTTGCGGCATTTATATTGCAGCACTGGTTGCAGCAAAAAGGTTTACGCTTGCACGGGAAAAACTGGAAGTGCTCACTCATTTTATTAAAATATCGAGAACAGATAATCTGGAATTTGGTTTCAATGAATGGATCAAGGCTCAGGATGGTAAACCTATGGGTCAGGACTGGCAAACCTGGAGCGCAGCACTTTATCTGTATGCCGCAAAATGTGTTGAAGTTAAAAGTACTCCGTTTTTTGATGTAATACGTTCACATACATTTGAAAAATAAAATAAATACAAATCAATACATTCCCATTTAATATTAAGTTGTTGTATTGAAATATACAAGTAAAGTTGCATAGATGTGTGAATTATGTAAGTAAATTATAAAATTATGTAACGTTATTTTGTAAATATTTGTGACCTTTGAAACGTTTTAGTATACTAAAATCAATCAGGTTATTCTGATGCATAATTGTAAATCAACTAATTTTTTACTGACTATGGATATTACAAACGAAAATCAACACAGACACCCACTTCTACGGCAAGATAGTGATGGTAAAAAAACTGTTTTGCCCGGATATCCTGCCTATCCGGAAAGTGAAGATATATATACTCAAAATAAGGAGGAAAAAGAAATCGATCCTGAGCAAATATCCAACATGAAACTATACGAAAGGGTTTTATCCAACAATGAAAAAGATTTCGAAGAAGATCTTTCGGGTAACGACTTAGATGTTCCGGGTTCTGAATTGGATGATAAACAGGAAGAAACAGGAAGCGAAGACGAAGAAAATAACTATTATAGCCTCTCAGATGATAATCATGATGGGTTGGACGAACCATTGGAAAGTAGAATTTAAAAGAGTTTGTCAAATTTCATAAACTATATGTACATATCATCTGTACGTAATATGAATTCGCTATAAACCAACATATACTTTCAGAACAAAATTGATGGTATTCATCTAATGTAATCTGAAATATATTCGATAGTTAAAAGTTTTTTTATATGAACTTACCCTGTTATTCATGCAATCAGGTTAATTAATAATAAAACAATGACACAAGATAAGAATAAAAAGGTATTGATTGCATTGGATTTCGACCCAACTGCATTAAAAGTCGCCAATATAGGTTTTACATTGGCCAAATCAATAGGAGCAGAGGTAATCCTGTTACATGTCATCATAAATATGTTGACTTATACTTTGACTTACCTTAAAATGGGACCATTGAAATTGAACAGCATTGAAGATTTTAAACTGGCATCGAAAGTGTTTCTGGATAAATCAAAACTTAATCCTGAAGTTACAATGAATCAAATTATTGTAAAACGAGGAAACTTTGCTGAATCGTTGCTTAATGCAGCAAAAGAAATGGCTGTCGATATCATCGTAATGGGATCACATAGTTCCATTTGGCTGGAAGAGATCGTGATGGGAAGAATTACAAATGAAACTTTGCAACAAACACAAATACCCATATTGATAATTCCTAAAAATAAAAACGAAAAATTTCATACATTCATTTCTTTGCAAAATTAAATTTTTATTGATACTCATGCATTGGAAGTATTAAGTTAATAAACGAGGACAGACATATCCGGTAATTAATATAAACAGTAAAAAGTCACAAGAATGCGCTACATTGGAAACGATATCAAGTTGATGGTAAATGACCTTTTGGTCAATTATACAGATCTTGGTCCGGAAGATGCACCTGTCATTATTTTTATACATGGTTTTCCACTAAATAAAACTATGTGGGATAATCAGGTTGAACTGCTGAAAAATGAATTCAGGGTGATTGCATATGACTTACGGGGCCATGGTGAATCTGATGCCGGAAATGATGCATTTTCAATAGACCTTTTAGTAAGCGACCTAATTGGGTTTATGGATTCACTCAGAATAGAAAAAGCTTCACTTTGCGTTCTATCCATGGGAGGTTATATTGCATTAAATGCAGTTGAAAATTATCCTGATCGTTTTGATGCAATGGTTTTATGTGATACCACCTGTATGGCCGATTCACCTGAAACAAAAGAAAAGCGGATGAAGGCTGTTGAAAATATCATTAAAAATGGTGTTTCAGAATATGCCGGTTCAAGTATAAATAATCTGTTTGCTAAGAAATCATTTACTTCAAACGCAGCTGTGGTTGCATCTGTAAAAGAAATGATTGTTAATACTTCAGAATTGGTGCTTTGCAGTACGTTACTTGCTCTTGCCTCCCGAAATGAAACATGTAGTAAGCTGAGTGATATCAAAGTGCCTGTTCTTATTCTTGTCGGACAGGAAGATATACTGACTCCACCCGCTGCTTCAAAGTTGCTAAATGAAAATATAAAAAATTCGGTAATGTATATTATTGAACATGCAGCACATTTAAGTAACCTGGAAAACCAGGAAGTGTTTAATGAACAACTTAAAAGATTTTTTGAATCAACCCATAAACAACAATTACAAAGCTTGAATACCGGTGATCATTCTATCCTGAAAGAAATCCGTGATAAGTTAACGATGTTATTGACGTTCAGATCAATTTGAATTTATTTGTCAGTTAATAAAAATAGTATCGAACTATATTCATCTCATATTATCTAATTTCACTTAAAATATTGCATTATGAAAATTTCAAATGAAAACAATTTCCGTTTTGTTAAGCCGGTTTTTAGTTCAACGACTACAAATTTTACCCAATTATCGAAATATACCTTAGGTGAAGATTATTATAGTTTACAAAAAGAAGATAAAGAAATTAAATTCAACCATATAACAAATGTTATTATTGCAATTGATTGAGCTTTAAATCTGATTAAATTATAATAAATCAAACTATTACCTGTAATGTAAAAGTGTTCTTCATGAAAAGTGTAAAAAAATCTTTTATGGTATGATGTTTCTGAATATTTATTTAATTGAATCGAAGTTTATGATCGTATTTTAAGTAGTTTTGTGAATGACGATCAAATCATCAGACACGACACTGAAAATTACCTGTCAGGTTTATTGAATGTCAGGTTTATTGAAAAGGCATAAAGACACAACGATTTGTTTACATAATGACATTTAATCATTTCAAATTATAATATATCCCTGAAGTGTTTAATTCATAATAAGTTTAAAGTTTTCCGGAAAAACTTTAAACTTATTTTCTTGTTGTACTATCATTCAACCAATCACTTTAAATATTAATCAACAGTTGAAAATAAAATTACGAGCATTAAACTAAAGATGACATCATGGAAGAGAAAAAAGACATTCATAAACCAACGTACAGTTTTCTACCTTCGGATATAGAGGGATTGGATTCCCTGGCCGAACTTGCACTTGATTTACGATGGTCGTGGGATCACTCAGCCGATGAAATGTGGAAGGAAATTGAACCGGATTTATGGGATATTACCCATAGCCCCTGGATTATATTGCAGACGGTTTCACACGACAGGCTTGAAAAACTGATGTCAGATTCCATATTCCGTGAAAAGATAAATACCCTGTTACAATTCAAAAAAGAGGCAGAAAACAATCCTGCCTGGTTTCAACAAAGTTATCCCGATTCTCCTCTTACCTGTGTCGCCTATTTCAGCTTGGAATTCATGTTAAGTGAAGCACTACCGGTTTATTCAGGCGGGTTGGGCAATGTTGCCGGTGATCAGTTAAAGGCAGCCAGTGATTTGGGGATACCGGTTGTTGGGATTGGTTTATTATACCAACAAGGTTATTTCCGCCAGGTAATTGATGAAAACGGAGAGCAACAGGCTCTTTTCCCATACAACGATCCCGGTCAGTTGCCCGTTACACCTTTGCGTCAGGCTAATGGAGAATGGCTGCGAATAGAAATTAATCTACCGGGTTATTCTGTATGGCTTCGTGTATGGCAGGTTCAGGTAGGCAGAATCAAACTCTATTTGCTGGACAGCAATGATCCTGCTAATTTCCCTGTACACAGGAGTATAACCGGCGAACTTTACGGAGGAGGTCCTGAACTCAGGCTAAAGCAGGAATTGGTGCTTGGAATAGGAGGTTGGCGTTTGCTGAGAGCATTGGGTATTGAACCACAGGTATGCCATCTAAATGAAGGTCATGCTGCATTTGCCATCCTGGAGCGTGCGTATAGTTTAATGATGGATAATCAGCTATCCTTTGAAATTGCCCTGACTATAACCCGTGCGGGCAATCTGTTTACCACACATACAGCAGTAGCTGCAGGATTCGATTGCTTTTCGCCTCAGCTTATCAGAAAATATCTGGGAGATTATGCCGAACACAAACTGGGAATAACCTCACAACAATTGTTGGCATTAGGCCGTAGTGATCCAACAAATGAATCGGAAAGTTTCAATATGGCTTACCTTGCAATTCACGGAAGCGGATCTGTAAATGGTGTAAGCCGTCTTCATGGAAAAGTAAGTCGTACGATATTTGAACCTTTATTTCCCAACTGGCCGGCTGATGAAGTCCCGGTGGGATATATCACCAACGGAGTGCACATGCCAACATGGGACTCGAAAGATGCCGACCAGTTATGGACTGAGTTTTGTGGAAAAGACCGTTGGCTTGGGACCAATAAAACCCTCGAACAGGATATCCGGAAGGTTTCGGATGAAAGGCTGTGGGAAATGCGTGTCAATGCAAACAAGGCACTGCTTAAATTCTCAAGCGAACTATTGTCGAGGCAACTGGCAGGTTCGGGCATTTCACCCGAAAAAACAGAACAGGCAAGTCATTTGTTTGATCCGAATGTTCTGACACTGGGGTTTGCCAGACGTTTTGCATCTTACAAACGACCTAATCTCTTACTTCATGACCCTGAGCGGTTGATTCGATTGCTCACCAATAAAAAATTTCCGGTTCAACTGATCATATCCGGAAAAGCCCACCCGGCTGATCAGGAAGGTCAGAACTTAATTAAAGAATGGATTCATTTTATCAGTTTTAGTACTCCACATCCTCCTGTTGTTTTTTTGAGTGATTATGATATGCAGATATCTGAAAATCTTGTACAGGGTGTGGATGTATGGATCAATACACCTCGCCGTCCCTGGGAAGCAAGTGGAACAAGCGGCATGAAGGTATTGGTGAACGGAGGCATTAATCTCTCTGAACTGGATGGTTGGTGGGCTGAGGCTTATACCCCGGAAGTAGGATGGGCAATAGGGGATGGGTTGGAACATACTAATCAGGCTGAGTGGGATGCTATTGAAGCCGAACAACTTTACACCATTCTCGAACAACAGGTTGTACCTGAATTTTACCGTAGAAATAAGAATGGAATCCCTGTTGACTGGATAAAAAGAATGAGGAAAAGTATGGCATTGTTAACTCCCCTTTTCTCCGCCGACCGGACTGTCAGGGAATATACCGAACAACATTACCTGCCAGCAGCAAAGGAATTTCAGGAACGTGCTGCCAATAAAGGCGAAATAGGCAAACAACTGTATGATACGATCTACTCACTGGAACAAAAATGGGATTCGATCCGTTTTGGAGATGTAAAAATAAAGACAGTTGGAAATCAACATAATTTTGAGGTACAGGTTTATTTCAATGATGTTAATCCTGACATCGTTCAGATTGAACTTTTTTCGGACGAAAAGAATAATGAAGCTTCTATCCTGCAAAGCATGATTCGTGGCAATAGGTTGGAAGGGGAATCAAATGCCTATATTTATTCTGAGTCTGTATCGGCACATCGATCTGCTACAGATTTCACCCCAAGGGCTATCCCTGATATTCAACAGGCAAAGATTCCACTGGAAATTTCAAAAATTACCTGGCAACATTAACAATATTTGAATAATACAGAATAAAATCAACCAACTCAATTAAAACCCTTAAAATGGATACATTAAAACCAAAGATTGCAATTATTGGGGCCGGAAAGGTGGGAAGTACATTTGCGTTTTCGCTCATGATGAGTGGATTGGCCCGTGAAATTGTGCTGATTGACAAAAATGAATCGTTGGCAATAGGCGAGTGTATGGATTTAAACCACGGATTAAGTTTTGTGCACCCAACTAAGATTTATGCTGCCGGCTTTGAAGGTTGTCAGAATGCCGACATAGTAGTTATCACAGCAGGAGCAAATCAAAAGCCCGATCAGACACGCACGGATCTGGTTCTGAAAAATGTGGCTGTTTATAAAGAGATTATTCCTGCCATTAAAAAATATATTACGAATTCAATTTTGTTGGTTGTTACCAATCCGGTAGATATTCTTACCTATGTTTCGTTGAAATTATCAGGCTTACCTTCGAACAGGGTGATTGGATCGGGAACAGTGCTGGATACTGCCCGTTTAAAGTACATGATAAGCGATTATGCGAAAGTTGATGCAAGCAATATTCATGCATATATTATCGGTGAGCATGGTGATACAGAACTTCCGGTTTGGAGTAATGCTACCATTGGAGGTCTGCCCATCGAAACGTATTGTTCCGATTATGATCAACTGGGTGATGCCGGTAAAGATTTAAAAGAAATATTTGAAAAGGTAAAGAATTCTGCTTACGAAATTATTAAATTAAAAGGCGCCACCAATTATTCCATTGCATTGGCTTTGGTAAAAATTACCAGATCTATCCTACGGGATGAAAATTCGATATTACCGGTTTCTACTCTTATAACCGATTATTACGGAATAAGCGATGTCTGCATCAGCATTCCATCCATAGTGAATATAAATGGGGTGGAGCAGTTCGTGAAACCTGATTTGTCGGTAGATGAACAGAAATTGTTTATTCATTCGGCCAATACATTGAAGAAGTTGATAAAAACGATTGAATTTCAATAATGAAACATGAACCAGGAGCAAAGAGCCAAGATCCAGTTCTAAAATACCAATTTATACAATTATTTTAATATTTGAAATAAATTCCGGAAATCCAACTTCTGCCAAATATCTTTACGATATTAAATTTGAACCAAAAGTCCTGCCATCATTGGCGGGACTTTTGGTTTTTTGATATCCGTTCAAAACCAGAAGTCAATCCATGTGCTAATAATCAAAGTGTTGTTACAGGTTTTAATGTGTGAATCATGCAATTACTTTTAATTGTTGTGTAATTTTTAAGGACCAATGAAGATTAACTTTACAATCATAAAATGAATTTGAAAAACGGCTTTTTATATCTGATTTATTCAGACAAAAAAACAATTTAAATTTGTTTTTCAGGATTCTGATTTCAAGGATTTGAATTCCGGATCTGATTAAAAAAAAATGTTATGAAGTTATATATTAAATATATGGTCAGTGATCGCTGCAAAATTGCAGTGAAAGAAATTTTTAAAAAGCTGGGAATCCATGTCATCCAGGTTGAACTAGGTGTCGTAGAGGTGTTGAATGAACTCCCTGAAAATACAATTTTAAAATTGAAGAATGCTTTACTATTCCTAGGATTTGAATTAATCGAGGACAGGCGGACCATCTTAATTGAACGGATAAAAAATACTGTCATTGAAATGGTTCATCACTCTGATGACATGTTAAAAGTAAATTTCTCAGACTACCTGAGTGAGAAGATGAATTATGATTATACCTACCTGGCGAATATCTTCTCGGAAGTACAGGGAACTTCCATTGAACATTTTATAATTACTCATAAAGTGGAACGAATAAAAGAATTTATTATATATGATGAGTTAAGTATTACTGAAATAGCCTATAAAATGAATTACAGCAGTCTGGCGCACCTTTCCAGTCAGTTTAAAAGGATTACCGGACTGACACCTTCTTATTTTAGAAAATTAAAGCTAAAGAGGCTGGAACCGATTGAAAATATCAGGGGATAGTAAGTTTCGTGTTTCGTGTTCCGTGTTCCGCGTTCCGTGTTTCGTGTTTCGTGTTCCGCGTTTCGTGTTCTGCGTTTTATATTCCGTTCTTAGTTGAAAATTTTGACAATACAACTACATATAATAATAAGTGCTGTTCGAAAAGCCAGCATTATCAATTCTAACTCACTCATATTGTGATTTATAATGAAAATAATCTAAAAACTATTTCATCTATTCCTCATAGATAATTTTAAAATTGTTGCCCTTTTACAGTTTATTTTAATTTTTAATCCTTTCTTGATTAATATTCTGATTAACAATACCAACCGACATTATTTATTTTAATGATTATCCGCAAAATGTCCTGATTATATAAGACTATGAAACGGAATAATATTCATTATTTTATGTATTCATACTTCTACTACTTTCTAATTTAATCTGCAAAAGTATTTATTCTCCATACATTTACCATCATTTTTCAACTGGTTTTGGATTGGTTTTGGTAACTATAATCCGTTCATTTATTTTTAAAATATATGCCATATACCTATTAAGATATATGGCATATTTATCGTTGATAAATGAATGTTGAATGACTGATATATCAGAATAGCCTCGGATCTAAAAACAATCTAAAACCACTCCAAAACCGTTTTAAAACCATACAGATAAAGGTATGGATTGGTGATGCAAATAGATATAAAAATATGATTATTTGTTGTTTTGAATAAAAATATAGAGGAAACTCAAATTCGAAGGAAAATAAAACTAAAATTACAAAATTAATTCTTTGATGGCTTAGGTGTTTTTGCGTATTATCACACTAATTTAACCTGCAATTGATCTGCATATTCTACTAACATGACCACTTTTAGTTTAAAATGTAAGAACAACTATGTTCAAGATAAGTTATAGTTCGTTTATTTTTAGCAAATTATCAAGCAATATTGTCAGAAAGTTGTTTTACAACATAAAATGAGAAAATTATTAGTTTTCATCTAATATGTAGAGTGAAAAATGAAATACTGATAAAAATACGGATTATGTAAAATAACAATATTAAAAGATATGATCATGCTAACAATAATTATTTTGTTAATAACAATATTATATATCATCAGTTCAAAACAGATCAATTCAATACCGATATCCGGAAGAATTACAATGATTACAGTTGGTCAGATGTTGAGCAAAACGCTCAGGGTAATTACAATTGGAATGCTGTTAACTGCATGTGCAGAGGATAAACCCATAAAAACAAATGCTCTGAAAGATTATTCCGTATTACGCCTGCAATCACGTCCAGCCACCACTTACAGTGATTTTCCAGCCACCTTGCAAGGGGAAAATATTGTCGAGATAAGACCTATGGTGGATGGTTACCTGGAGTCGATATACGTGCAGGAAGGTGCTCCGGTAAAAAAAGGACAATTGCTTTTCAGTATAAAAAACCCTTTATACGATCAGGCTGTGGTTACAGCTCACGCTGCTATAAAAATTGCAGTAGCCGATGTCAACACTGCCAGGATGAATGTAGAAAAAGTGCGTCCCTTAGTTGAAAAGGAAATTGTGAGCAGGTATGAACTTGAATCAGCTAATTTTTTATTGCAATCGAAAGAGGCAGAGCTGGCTCAGGCATATGCAACACTTGCAAATGCAAATACAAATGAGGGATATACGACCCTGCGCAGTCCACAGAATGGGGTGATTGGTTCGATTCCCTACAAGATCGGGGCATTGGTAAGCAGTACATCAACCAATCCATTAACCACTCTGGCAAATACAGGCAATGTATTCGCCTATTTTTCGTGGAATGAAAAACAACTTCTTTCGTTTATGAGCTCGATACCAGGTAAAACCATTCAGGAAAAACTGAATCATATGCCTCCGGTAACTTTACTGTTGGCAGATGGAACAGAATATACGGAAAAAGGAAAACTTGAAACAGCCAGTGGATTGATTAATACCGAAACAGGGACAGCCAGTTTTAAAGCCATATTTCCTAACCCAATTGGCATCATTCATAGTGGAGCAAGCGGGGTAGTGAGGTTGAACCAATTTATGGATGCTGCATTGCTTGTGCCGCAAAGTGCATCATATGAAATGCAGGACAAACGATTTGTATATACCCTGACAGGAGATAACCGGGTGATGAGCAGGTCGATAGATTCAAAACCAACAAATGACGGGCAGTTTTTGATCGTATCAAAAGGATTAAAGAATGGTGACAAGATTGTGTTGAACGGATCGAATCTGAAGGATAGTACCTTTATTATTCCAAAGTATGTAAGAACTGACAGTATTTATAGCCAGTTGCAGAAAAATTAAATAACCTGATTTTATGCTAAAAAGATTTATTGAACGCCCGGTTTTGAGTACCGTTATTTCGGTATTAATTGTGTTGCTGGGGGTGCTGGGTCTGGTGAAATTACCAATTGCCCAATATCCTGACATATCTCCGCCTACAGTTCAGGTATCTGCTACTTATGCCGGAGCAAATGCGGACGTGGTACTTAAAAGCGTGATAGTACCACTTGAACAGCAAATAAACGGGGTTCAGGGAATGACTTATATCACTTCATCAGCAACCAACTCGGGCTCAGCATCTATCAGTGTTTTTTTTGCCGTAGGCACCGATCCAGATCAGGCAGCTGTGGATGTACAAAACAGGGTAGCGTCAGCTACCAGTTTGTTGCCACAGGATGTAATAAAAACAGGTGTCACAGTACGAAAACAACAAAGCAGCAACCTGTTGATTTTGGCAATTTATAGCGTAAATCCGGCTTATGATGAAAAGTTTTTACAGAATTATGCAGCCATCAATGTGATACCTCAATTGCAACGGGTGAACGGGGTAGGAGGGGCTAATGTATTCGGTTCAATTATGACTTATTCCATGCGAATATGGTTGAAGCCTGATATAATGTCTGTATACGGAATTACTGCTGCAGATGTATCCGGTGCTTTAAACGAACAAAACCTGGATGCTGCACCCGGTCAGTTTGGTGATAATTCCAATCAGACTTTTCAATATGTGATTACCTATAAGGGCCGATTAAAGACTCCGGAAGAATTTGGAAATATCATTATCAGGTCAACCGCTAAAGGACAGTATCTTCGGATGAAGGATATTGCCAGGATTGAATTAGGTCAACAGACCTACACCGGATCGACCATTACGGATGGACATAAATCGTTGGGAATTGCCGTCAGCCAGTCACCGGGGAGTAACGCCCGTGATGTGGTAAATGAATCAAAAAAAGTTATCGAAAAAGCAGCACTTTCATTCCCGGAAGGGATTAAATTTACGTATCTGGTGGATGTGAACCAGTTTTTGGATGCATCAATTGATAAGGTGATTCATACCCTGATTGAATGTTTCCTTCTGGTGTTTCTGGTGATCCTGATTTTTCTTCATGACCTGCGATCGACACTTATTCATGGTATTTCTGTTCCGGTGGCCATAATAGGAACATTTTTCTTTCTATACCTGTTTGGATTAAGTATTAACCTGTTGACATTGTTTGCTTTGGTTCTTGCCATTGGAATTGTAGTGGATGATGCTATCGTGGTGGTTGAAGCAGTTCATACAAAACTGGAAACAGGGTACACTTCATCACGAAAAGCAGCCATTGATGCCATGGGTGAAATAGCTGGTGCCATCGTATCCATCACCCTGATTATGGCTTCGGTATTTATCCCGGTAACTTTTGTATCAGGATCGGTGGGAGTGTTTTACAAACAGTTTGGAATAACGCTGGCCATTGCCATTCTGTTGTCGGCAGTAAATGCACTTACACTTAGTCCTTCGCTTGCTGCGTTGGTATTAAGGCCTCCGAAACCGGTTGATGAACACAAAAAGAAATCCATTTTTCAACAATATGGTATCGTGTTTGATGCAGGTTATGAGGTAGTAAAAAATAAATATGTTCAGTCAGTTCGTTTTTTGTCTTCAAAAAAATGGTTTGTAATTGTCATAGTGATCGTATTTAGTGGTGGCTTTTATATCCTTACGAAGACAACACCTTCGAGTTTTGTGCCTAATGAAGATATGGGGACCATATTCATAAACGTCAGCCTACCACCTGCCTCGACAATGGAACGGGTTAAGGTAATTGTTGCTAATGTGGATAAAATTTCACACGACATACCTCAGGTGGCGCATTCTCTTCGAATCATTGGAAGAAATATCATTAATGGTAGTGGTAGTGCCTACGGGATGGTGGTGCTCAGGTTAAAACCCTGGGGTGAGCGTCCGGGTGTCAGTAATAATGATGTGATTCAACAACTCATGCAAAAAACTTCACAGATCAGGGGGGCAGACATTCGTTTCATGTCTTTGCCCACTATTACAGGTTTTGGTGTCAGCGGCGGTTTTACGCTGGATTTACAGGATAAAGAGGGTCATGCCCCGGCCGATTTTTATAAGGTCTCACAATCATTTTTAGCAGCGTTGAATAAACGTCAGGAAATACTTTATGCCACCACAGCCTACAATCCCAATAATCCCCAATACCTGCTGGATGTAAATGTAGCAAAATGCAAAGATGCGGGTGTTCCGGTAACTGATGTTCTGAACGCCATGCAGGTGTTTTATGGTAGTTTTTATGTGTCCAATTTCAATGAATTCGGACAGCAATACCAGGTGATTTTACAGGCGGATACTGCATACAGGGCGAGTCCGGA
>Ga0302215_10001336_pt1 | contig 17735 bp, 14 predicted proteins | sample II_Fen_N3_1_FD_194580 | JGI IMG/M metagenome (GOLD analysis project Ga0302215, IMG submission 194580) | Peat permafrost microbial communities from Stordalen Mire near Abisko, Sweden - II_Fen_N3_1 | ecosystem: Environmental > Terrestrial > Soil > Wetlands > Permafrost | place: Sweden: Abisko...
TGATTGAAAAATAGCTCAAAGTATTTCTCCACAAAAAACTCTTTCGCAGAATAATTGCTTTTATACTTCTCGTTATAAGCATCAAGAAATATTTTTCCTATGTTTGCTGCTATCATAACTATAGTTGTTTTTAAATAAATTGTTTGCTAATGTCATAAAACTCCGGTCGGGCATACCCGCTCAGAAATCCCAATTCTCCATCATATGCTTTTGATGGTATCACGAAGGGGCGTGAGCCTGTTTTCAGTTTATCTAATCCGGCATAACCAATGGATCGGAACGAAACAGGGATTTCCATTTTAGATTGTTCTTCGTAAGTGGCATTCTCATATATTTCGCGGTCTGCCTCATCGATACAGCATACCGAATCAATATCCAGTGTCTCCAATAAGGCTGATTTGGGATTGTGCCAAAGCTGTTTTATCTGCCATTGTCCATCCTTAAATACCGATAATAGATCAACATCCACAAACCTGTTATCGGTGTAAACCGAATCAATCAGTTGCTGTGCATTTCTTTCTTTCATCAATGCTCCATCGGGCAATGCCTTGTAGGTTGAATTTAAAATATCCAAATCGTAAGGCATAGCATCCGATTTGTTTTCTGTAGGAGTTATTACATATATGGGTTTGTACTTCCCGATAGTTTCATTGGTTCGTTTGCGGTTGATGCGTCCAAATCGTTGAATTAAAGCATCTATCGGAGCACATTCGGTAATCATCAAATCAAAACTTATGTCCAGACTCACTTCAACAACCTGCGTAGAAATCACTAAACAGGCATCCGAAGATTCATTATATATGTTTTTTAAATCGGATTCTAGCTGGCTTCTTTTTCCTCGTTTAAACCGACTATGAATAAGCATTTTATTTACATCGGGATACTCTTCAGCCAATTGTTGATACAAAGCTTGCGCACGTTTTACCTGATTGCACACAAAAAGTATTTTGTGTTTAGTTGCCACCGCCTCAGCAATAACCGATTCTACATCTTTCAATGAATTTACTTTATGGATAATATGTCGGTCGAATGTATCTAATATGCTTTCACCCAATTTAACCTCATATACGCTATTTCTTCCATCCAGTATTTCGGTTAATCTACTGTAAAGTTCTGCAGGCATGGTAGCCGTACCTATGTGTATGCCACAACCTAAGTGATAAAGTATCTCTACTATCTTTAGTACAATAGCTTGAGTGGTTTCCGAGTAGGTGTGAATTTCATCCAATATCACATCGCACCCTTTCAGGTCGGTAATCATGGCTTCGTATCCTTTTGTTCCGAATACCAGCGAAGCCATTTGGTGCGGAGTAAGTACTTTTACTGAGGCTCCTATATGTCGTTGAAGTATTTTTTCTTCAATATCGTTTTTTTCAATTTTCAAACTCGAAGCAGCGTGCAACAAACGGACTTCGGCATTTGTATCTTTCAAATCCGATTTTATCCGTTCATACATCGCATTGATTGAAGCCTGAAAAGGTAATGTATAAAAGACTCGTCCTTTGCATCTGCGCAACAAAAAGTCGGTTTTTCCGGCTCCGGTTGGTGCAGTCACTAATGTGTGCTTTCTTTTGTCGTCGGTTGAAACTAATGATAAGGGATAGAGCTTACTTTTCCTTGAATGGTAGTAAGTCAAATCAGGTTTTATAAAAAGTCTGCCAGACACATTTTCAACATCTTTATACAATGCTGAAGCCAAATGATCAGCCGCTATCAATACTCCTTTCCACTCCGAATAGCCATAATCTCTGCTTTCGCAATAATCCACCACTTCATAGAAATTATTTCTTGCTTCCTGAATACTAATCGGTTTGGTATCGAATCCAAAATGGTTCAAAATCTCCAAAGCATCTTTGCTCCATGTTTCAAAGTCAATCAGGTGTTTTTCGATTACTTTCGGATCGTTATCTATCAAATCAAGAATACCCTTTCCTCCCGCATCCTTATAGATAGACTTATGATGTGCAACTACCATATCAATAATGGGTTGTTTTTCGTTCTCCTCCAATAAGGATATGAAGAATAAAGAGGCTAGTTCGTGTCTGAAAAGAAATCCGGGTGGTCGTTGAAACCCTTTTACCAGTGTTTTTTGGAAAACGGTACTTGCTTTTCCTATATCATGCAGTATAGCTCCACGTCGTGCGATGGTTGCATTCACACCAAGGTTTGTTGCTACTCTCTCGGCAAGCATGGCAACTTCGGTCAAATGGCGAACTAACGAAATCTGTCCATTTTCTTGTCCTTTGGCAAGTATGTGATCCAGCTCTCTCATTACATTCCGCTTACGGGTTTACCTGTTATTTCCAAATATCCATACATTGCTTGCGAATTATTAAACCGATCAAACCCTGCGAGAAAGGATTTTTCGTTTTCTCCAAACTTCAATTCAAAACCAGTTATTTCATCAAATTCCGTTTCCGTTTTCTGCTCTATTATCAGGTCGGGCAACAAAACATCTTCGTTCCTACACAAACAAATATGTTGTTGGGAAGCTTTCAAAGCATCGCTTTCCGATTCAAAGGCCAAATACAGAATTGGGTCTATCATCACACCTCTTTCCAGAATAGATTGATTACGCACCATCATCTTCATTTGTGTTTTCTTCTCCCAACCTCTGGTTTGCGTCTGTTCCTGTTGCACACTTATCGAAGTGTAAGCCAATTTGTGCCTTAAAATAACCTTCACCTCCAGCTTTTGCCTGATGCCTTCGATGATAGAAGGAGTCAAAAACTGTTGGCTAAACGTCTTACTATCTCTTACTGCCGTCCATGGTTTTATAAACCCAAACGGACCTGTGTATTTTACTACGTAGTACATATATTTCTTTCCTTTCTGCAATTCTGTAAATTCTGTAATTCTGTCCTCAAAACATTCTGTAATTCTGTCCTTCAAAAAAATTCCTATTGGTTCGATTAGTACATCTATCCACCCGGCGAGGGGCAGGGCAGATAGATGATTTTGATAAGCAGTTAGCTATTTACTTTCGGTGGTAGGTGTTTCGTCTTTCTTCTCGTCGTCGGCAGCAGGTTTGCTTTGGCTGTTGCTGATGCGTTTCAGGATGGACGACACGGTGTATTCTTTCAATTTAACCGCATCCACTCCTTTGTACAAAGCCGTGCCTGTGTCGGTAATCGTTTTCAGCGTATCCCACAGCTCGTTGGCCGCACCGATATTCGATTGTGTTACCCGTCCCGTTTTGTTTTTCAGGTCGTTTTGCGTGTTTTTCAGGGTTGCAATCTGGCTAATTTTGTCTACCAGTGCTTCGATGATATCCTGTTTCATTCCTTTGGCCGTAAGGGTAGCCTCGTTGCGTTTCAGGTGAAGCACAAAGGAGTTTCCCGTCGATACTATTGCCGCTACATCTTTGCTGTGCATAGCATCGCGCACTTTGCCCAGTCCAAAATCGTCAACACTAATATCCAGCGCACCGGCAGCCAGTTTCAGGTAACCCTCGATGGGGTTGAGCGAAACCTGCAAATCTTTGAGGGTTGCAGGTAAACTTTGTGTGGTAATTACTTTCTGATGTTTTTGTACATCAGAAGCCTTGGTTAGTTGCTCAAACGACACAATTTTAGCATCGGTCTCAACCACAAAGGCATCGTTAAACACTGTTGGAGCGAAATTTTGAAAATCCGCCCAATCTACTTTTAGGCTCGTTAGAGCCATGCGCAAAGCAATAGGTAGTTGCTCAGCAGCGCAATTGAATTTTTTTTCTTCCATTAGATAAATTTTAAAATAATAACTATATACTCTATCGGCAATCTCTGCATTCCTCCATTTCGGTTTGTTGTAAGGATATTTCGATTGTCTGCATAGGTTTTTCGGTTTATCTCACGCGTAGTGTGGTGTTTCGCACGGATTTTGCAATCCTCCGCAGGTGTTTTGCAGTTTTCGTTTCGGTTAGTGCGATGTGTCGCATAGGTTTTTCGGTTCTTGTCGTGAATTGTGCTATGTTTGGCATAAGTAGTGCGGTATTCCGTGCGGGTAATGCGATTGTTCGTATCCGATTTTCGGTTTACAGCCTGAGTTATGCAGTGTTTTGTTTATCGTATTGCTCCGAATCCGATGCCGGTACTGCTACCTAGCCCCACATTCCAGGCAAAGAGCAATGTTTCGGGTTTCCCTTTTACGAGTACAGGGCACCAGTTGGCGCGGTTTTTAATACCGTCGTAATCAACCAATTTTGTGGATGCTTTCGGGTAGCTGCGGTCGAAGCGAATTTCGAGTGTTTCATCTTCAAGCCCGGCTATTTTCATTTTGGAGCTGAGGGTTTCTTTTAAAAGTTCGTCGGTTTGCTCGTCGGTATATAGGTAGTGTTTGCTTTTGCCATCAACCGGACGTTTTACCAAAATAGGGCTATTCACATGAAAATAGGCTTCTGTAGTTCCCTCGAAATCTGGATTTTCAATCACCGATATTTCATCTACACTCAACCCTGAAAATAGGATTTTGTCTTTAAAAATCCCTTTTATCAAGGTGTTTACCACTTCGGGGTTATGGGCACTGAAACAAAACGAACCCTTATTGCCAAAGCGCAAACCATCCCGCGTATTTTTTGCCCCTTCGAGTCTCGAAAACGAATAGAGCGAGATGGCTCCATGCAGTTTGTTTTGTCCGAGCCATTTATGTATCACCCCTGTTAAATAATGCTGATGGCTATACGGAATGGTAGCCTGATTAGCACTGAAGTCAATTCTTATTCTCATAGTAATCAATTGAATTACATTTTTAAATTATAACAACGCAAATATAATCAATATATTTATTATGCAAATAAATTATAGAAAATTTTGAAAAAAAATATAATTCCCTAAAATAAAGTATCAATTGACTTGACTTTTATCTTGATTATAATTTAGCTCCTAACGGAGCTCTGAAGAACCTGATTGTGTACAGTTCTACCTATTGATAGCTATCGAAAGATGATGATTGTTTGGTTATACGAATAAAAAGTCAAGACGGCTTCATAAATTAAATCCACTATAAACTTCCTGTTTTTCATCCCAATTTGATTCTTTAAATTTGTAATTCAATTTATTGGTAATTACATTTTTTGTATTCTCAAAAAGCTTATATATCTTTGCTATTGATAATAATTAAAAATCTTTGAATGAAACAAGCTTTATTACTTATCGACTTACAAAATGACTATTTTGAAGGTGGAACAATGACTCTGGTGAACGCTGACCAAGCCAGTGAAAATGCAAAACTAGTATTGGCTAAATTCAGAAGTCAGGGTTGTCCGATTTTTCACGTTCAGCACATTGCCACTAAAAAGGAAGCCACTTTCTTTCTGCCCGAAACAGTGGGAGCGGAGATACACAAAAACGTAACTCCAATAACCGGCGAAAAGATTATTGTAAAACACTTTCCTAATAGCTTTCGTGAAACAGAACTCCTGATTTGTTTGCAGGAAAATGGAATCACTGATTTACTTATATGTGGAATGATGACTCATATGTGTATTGATGCAACGACCAGAGCTGCAAAGGACTTTGGATATTCGTGTGTGGTAGTTGGAGATGCTTGTGCCACCAAGGATCTTGAAATAAATGGACTAAAAGTAAAATCTGTAGATGTTCATAATGCGTTTTTGGCTGCTCTAAATACCACTTATGCTGCAATCATAAATACAAATGATTTTGTTGAATAAAAATTGTTACTACTCAGCACTCCTTAATTTTATAATTATTTGATTTTTAGATTGACTAGTCCATCTGAAAATCAAATTATCCCCCGGTTGCGCTTCGCTTACCGAGGGTTATGTACATTTAGCCACTCCGTGGCAAAGAACTCATTATCCAATATTCCAGCCACTTATACAGTTATTTGGGAAAATTGAGGGGGTTCTGAGTAGTTACTAAAAATTATAATTTTTATATTTAACGCTTTGTTTCGATTAATAAGATTTTTTAGTGATCAGATTGTAAAATAAACTATTGGATAAATACTACTTTTGCAAAATAATTCAAAATTCTAAAATATGGCAGACGATAAAAAGGAACCTTGGCTTAATTACTTGGCCCTCACAACTATTATTTTTGCGGTAGCAGCAACATTATCTACATTCAAAGGAGGCGGATATTCAACCCGTTCTGTGCTTAGTCAGGAACAAGCATCTAACAAATGGTCTTATTTTCAGAGTAAGAGCTTGAAATTATATATCTATGAGACTCAAAAAGATGTTCTTGGGCTTGAAATGTTGCGGGTTTCAAAAAGTGAAATCGCTGTTTTACAGGCATATCAGGCTAAAATGAATGATTTTGAGAAATCAATAAAAAGGTATGAAACGGAAAAAGACGAGATACAAAAAGAAGCAGAGAAATTTGAGCAAGTGCGTGACGAGGCTCAACTTCATTCCAAAGCCTTTGGTATGGCTGTTATTTTTCTGCAGATATCCATTTTGCTCTCGTCAATTGCTGCTTTAATTAAGCGTAAATATTTGTGGTATATGGCAATGGGAGTTGGTACTGTGGGGCTTTTTTATTTTATAAACGGATTTCTTCTGTTCCTTTAATCAGAATTAAAACGTTTTCGCAACTAAACCCGCAAATTGATAAAATACTTTCTGAATATTCTCGAAACTGTACAGTTGTTTTTTGTTACTTCTGAAAATATGAAGCAGCAAAAGGCTTTTGTTGCTTCGTATCTTGAACCAATCATAGCAGAAGCTAAACTATCTAACGATGGGAGCTTGGATGATGATGATTTCAAAAAAGTAAAATTATATGGGTTGACAATCCCGGCTATGCTTGGTGAAGCTTTTTGCGTACTTAGAGGCCAAAAAATGACTGAAAATGAGCGAAAATCCATTACTTACTTAGCTAGCATTACGGGTTTATTCGATGATTTGTTTGATAAAAAGGATTTGTCGGAAAGCTATATTCGAAACTTGCTGGATAATCCAAACGTACATACTGCAGCCAATTCTAACGAAAAATTACTAGTTCGGCTATATCTTCTCGGTCTTGAATTCTCCGATAAAAAAGATCTTATAAAATTATATACTTTAAATGTATATAATGCTCAAGTTTCAAGTAAACGGCAAAATCGAGGTAATTTGATGCGTGAAGAGATTCAACAGATTACTTTTGATAAAGGTGGACTATCTATGCCGCTTTATCGCTGTGCTTTTGACGGAGATATAGATAAAATTGAATATGACTTGCTTTATCATTTAGGCGCAATAGGGCAACTTGAGAACGATATTTTTGATGTTTATAAAGATTATATGTCAGGAATACAGACACTTGTTACTACAGAAACTAATATCGCTAATTTGAGGTCGACTTATCTCGATCTAAACCATAGAATAATGGAATTGGTAGATATGCAATCTTATTCTGAGAGAAATAGACGGAGATTTAAATTGTTTGCTAATTTGGTAGTTTGCAGGGGATTAATAGGGCTTGATTTGTTGAATCGAAATGCCAAAGGAACTCAAGGTGTTTTTTCTATTGGTAAATATGAACGAAAAGACCTTATCTGCGATATGGAAAGTCCACGCAACGTTTTAAAACTGCTTCATTATGCTTCATTGTGTGATAAAAAGTAGTATTTTTGCACCGCAATTTAAAACTAACAATTCTTTACATGGCGAAAAATAAAAAACCGCATCCAATTTTTGAAAACATCACTATTACCGATATTGCCGCAGAAGGCAAAGCTATTGCCAAAGTAAATGATATTGTTGTTTTTATACCATTTGTAGTCCCCGGCGATGTGGTTGATTTACAAGTGACACGTAAAAAAAGTCACTTTATGGAAGCGCGCCCAATACATTTTCATTCCTATGCCGAAAAACGAACTGAGGCTGTGTGCGAACATTATGGTATCTGCGGTGGTTGCAAATGGCAAATTCTTCCTTATTCAGAGCAAATTCGTTATAAACAAAAACAGGTTGTTGATAATTTGACTCGCATTGGTAAAATTGATTTACCAGAGATATCACCTATTTTAGGCTCTGCTCGTACCGAGTTTTACCGCAATAAACTTGAGTATACTTTCTCCAATAAGCGCTGGCGTACCAATGAAGAAATTGCTGAAGGCAAAGTGTTTGAAACTATGAATGCTGTTGGGTTTCATATTCCGGGTCAATTTGACAAGGTACTCGACATAAATAAGTGCTGGTTGCAAACCGAAGATTCGAATGAGATAAGAAACGAAATTCGCCGTTATGCATTGGAGCATGAACTCACTTTCTTTGATTTACGCAGTCAGGAGGGTTTTTTGCGCACACTGATGATTCGTACCACCTCAACTGGCGAATTGATGGTGATTCTAATTTTCTTTCACGAGGATAAAGAGGCTCAGGAAGCTCTTTTGCAACATGTTGCCGATAAATTTCCACAAATAACGTCGTTACTTTATATTATTAATTCCAAAGCAAACGACACTATTACCGATCAGGAAGTGTTGGTTTTTAAAGGGAATGAGTGTATTTACGAAGAAATGGAGGGCTTGAAGTTTAAAATTGGACCCAAATCGTTCTATCAAACTAATTCGGAGCAAGCCTATGAGCTTTATAAAATAACACGCAATTTGGCTGGACTCACTGGCAACGAATTGGTTTATGACCTTTATACAGGTACTGGAACCATTGCTAACTTTGTTTCGCATCAGGCTAAGCAAGTGATTGGCATTGAATATGTGCCTGAAGCAATTGAAGATGCAGTTGTAAATTCAAAATTAAACAATATCGAAAATACGTTGTTCTATGCCGGGGATATGAAAGATATTTTGAATACAGCTTTTATTGAAAATCATGGTAAGCCGGATGTAATTATTACTGATCCACCTCGTGCAGGTATGCATGAAGATGTAATTAATGCGATTTTATTTGCTGATCCACAGCGAATTGTGTATGTGAGTTGTAACCCTGCTACTCAGGCTCGAGATTTGAGTTTGTTAGATGCACACTATAAAGTTGCAGCAGTTCAGCCTGTTGATATGTTCCCACATACACATCATGTCGAAAATGTTGTATTGCTTGTGAAAAAGTAAAAGGTGTTTTTTGAACTTTTTATTTCTGGTAGTATAGTTAATTATTGATAAATGCCACGCAAAGTATTTAAAATTTTAGAAACGATAAAGAAATAATTTTCGAAATTTGTTTATACACATTACTACTCCAACTTCTAAACATTAAATTATTTTTATGCACAACAAACAGATTTTTCAGACAAATTCGCCTACTCGCTGGAAAAGCTTTAAATGGTCTTTCCGAATTTTAATGGTTTTCTTTATTGTCGTTATTTCTTCTGTTGTTATTTCGTTAACACATAAGCACGATTATGATTTAAAGGTGTTGACGTACAACTCTAAGAAGTTGCCCGATTTGAATACTGACAAATCAAAGAAATTAGTGTCTAAGTCAGATGAAATTGAATTTGCCAAACAAATTGAAGAATATAGAAAAAGACACCGCAAATCATTCTATCCTACTCCAGAGCAAAATGTATCGAGCGAAATTAAAAGATTCTTACCCGTTCGTGCTGGTTTCTATGTAAATTGGGACACTAATTCTAAAATTTCATTGGAGAAGAATATCTCTAAAATGAATATGGTTATTCCCGAATGGATTTTTATAGACAACTCCAAGGGAAAGCTAGATGTGAGGATGGATGAAAATGTTCTCGAATTTATCCACAGAAACAAAGTAGCGGTAGTTCCCATGTTGAGTAACTTCAAACAATGGGGTACCGATAGTACTTACTTGCTGTTGAAAGATGACAAGTATCGGGCACATCTTATCACCCAAATTGAGACTTTACTTGATACTAATGACTTTAAAGGTATTAATGTTGACTTTGAAAATTATCCGTATAAGATAAAGCCATACCTCATTAAATTTTCTAAAGAGCTTTACGAAACGTTGCATCCTGCTGGATACATCACTACCATTGATATAAATCCAACTGATGATAAAGTGTGGTATAAGGAATTGGCTCCTTATTACGATTTCATTTTCTCAATGGCTTACGATGAGCACTATAGAGATGGTGAACCGGGTAGTATATCATCGCTTATGTTTGTGGAAAAGGCGTTGGATGACGCCATGAAGGATGTGCCTTCGGGGAAAATTGTACTTTGTTTAGCGGGATATGGTCTCGACTGGCCAATAAATGCAGCTGGGCAAAGTGGAACTGCTCAAAAAGTGACCTATCAGAAAATAATATCTTTGGCGAAGGAATATGACGAGAAGGTTTCATTTAATTTGAGTCAGTCAGATATAACGTTGCGTTATAACGATGATGATGGTATTGACCACGAAGCACATTGTATTGACGCTGCCGGGACATTCAATATTATGCGTACTGCCGAGGATTTTAATTCTGCCGGAGTAGCATTATGGTATTTGGGGTCGGAGGATCAAAGAATCTGGAATTTCTACACACAGAATTTGAATGAAATCTACCTGAATAAACATCCATTTAATTATAAAAGTCTTAAGAAGATTGAGGCTATAGATGCGGTAAATTACGATGGTAAGGGTGAGATTTTGGAGATGATTAATAAACCAAATCCCGGTTTGACTAAATTTACATTCAATATTGCCGATCAACTTATAGTAGATGAGCAATATAAGTCGTTGCCAAGTGCATTTTTATTAAAACGCTACGGGGCGCAAAATCCTAAGAAAATAGCCTTGACATTTGATGATGGACCTAGTGGAGAATTTACGCCTCAAATACTAGCTATTTTGAAAGAAAAGAAAGTCCCCGCTACTTTCTTTTTAACTGGTGCAAATATTGAAAATAATATTCCGTTAGTTACTAAAATTTACAAAGAAGGTCATGAAATTGGAAACCATACGTTCACTCATCCAAATCTTGAGGTAACTTCAGAGGATAGGGAGCGAATTGAACTCCGATCAACCCGTTTGTTATTGGAAAGTATTATTGGACATTCAACATTGCTTTTCCGCGCACCCTATATTAACGATGCAGAACCTAAAACTCTTTTCCAGATAAAGTCGTTAGCAATAGCTCATGATGAAGGTTTTATTAGTGTTACAGCATATATAGATCCAAACGATTGGGAAGAAGGCGTAACTGCTGATACTATTGTTGCAAGAGCAAAGGCGGCCTTGTCGCTATCTCCGGATAAAAGAGGGAATATTGTTTTATTGCACGATGCCGGTGGCGAACGTTCACAAACGGTTATTGCACTTCCGCAAATCATTGACTATTATAAGAAACAGGGTTACGAATTTGTTTCAATTTCTGCCTTGATGGGTAAAACCAGAAATCAAGTGATGCCGGTTGTAGAAAAACGCTTCAAAATTACTGAGTTTCTGGATTTAATGTTCTTCTCATTTACATATGCTTGGGATCATTTCTTACATGGATTCTTTGTGGTAGCTATTTCGCTTATCATTTTCAGACTTTTGGCAATAGCATTACTAGCTATTTTTCAGCGAATTAAAGAGAAAAGAACAGACCCTGTTTCAATAACTGATTATAATCCAAAAGTAAGCATTATTGTTCCGGCTTATAACGAAGAGTTGAATGCTGTTCGTACTGTACAAAATTTACTGAAATCTACTTATCCCGATTTAGAGATAATTTTTGTTGACGATGGTTCAAGAGATGATACATATAGCAAGGTTAAAAAAGCGTTTGAGAATGATGCCAGAGTAACAGTGCTCACTAAACCTAATGGTGGAAAGGCGGCAGCTCTTAACTTTGGTATAGAACAGGCTACGGGTGAAATTTTGGTATGTATTGATGCCGATACGGTTCTGCCTGCAAATGCAATTCCTAAGATGATTCCATTTTTTGCTGATTCGAAAGTAGGTGCGGTGGCTGGAAATGTAAGGGTTGGAAATGCTCTTAATCTATTGACTACATGGCAATCTATAGAATATACTACCAGTCAGAATTTTGATCGTCGTGCATTCGATGCTGTTAATGCAATTCTGGTTGTTCCTGGTGCCATTGGTGCTTTCCGAAAAACAGCGATGAAAGAGGTTGATGGTTTTACAACCGATACTTTGGCTGAAGATTGCGATTTGACATTGCGATTGCTCAGAGCAGGTTACCGTATCAGAAGCTGCAATGAAGCGTTGGCTTTAACTGAAGCTCCTGAAACCTTAAATATGTTCTTGAAACAACGTTCGCGTTGGACATTTGGAATGATGCAAAGTTTTTGGAAACATCGTGACCTTTTATTTGTGTCTAAAAAATTAAACTTGAGTTGGATTGCTTTACCTAATTTGTTGGTGTTTAACTTTGTCATACCATTTTTCTCGCCAATAGTTGATATTCTATTTGTCGCAGGACTTTTTACATACGATGCGCCGGATTATATATTCTTCTATTTGCTGTATTATGTAGTTGATTGCTTGATAGCTATTATGGCCTATAAATTCGACAATCAGAAATTTACTTTTAAAACGGCGATATATTTATTTGTCCAACGGTTTATTTACCGCCAACTATTGTTTTATGTTCTGTTTAAATCCTATAAAAAAGCTCTTAAAGGTGAGTTAGTGAGTTGGGGTGTATTGAAACGGACTGGTAATGTAGTTGATTAACTGTATAATTAATGTATTTTGGTTGTATTTTATTTTAATAAAATATAGGCTTGTTAATGTAACTATTCTTGTCTGTTTTAGTCGTGTGCTGTATGACAATCTGTTATGTGCTTCGTTGTACGAGGTCAGAATCTTTTGTTGTCAATTGCAATTATTTTGCGTTAATTTGCACGATTTTTCAATCAAGAAAATTTAATATCTATAAATTATGTCTGTGATTATTCAAGAGGTTAAAACTAAAAGTGAGTTGAAAAAATTTATTTGGTTTGGAATTAATCTCTACAAAAATTGTGAATTTGCAGCACCACCATTGTTAATGGATGATTTACTTAACCTTAGTAAAGGGAAGAACCCAGCGCTTGATTTTTGTGATGTCATTTATTTAGTGGCATACAAAAATGATAAAATTGTAGGTCGTATTGCAGGGATAATAAACCCTGTTTCTAATAAATCATGGAATCAAAAGAGAGCTCGTTTTGGTTGGGTGGACTTTATTGATGATAAAGAGGTGTCAAAAGCTCTTTTTGATGCAGCCATTGATTGGGCTAAATCAAAAGGAATGACTGAAATTCACGGTCCGCTTGGTTTTACTGATTTTGATCACGAGGGAACATTGATTGAAGGGTATGATAAACTTGGCACTTTGGCTGCCATTTATAATTATTCGTATTATCCTGAACATATCGAAGCATACGGATTTGCAAAAGATGCCGACTGGAATGAGTATTTAATTACAGTGCCTGAGGTGTTTCCCGAAAGATATTTTAGAATTGCCGATATAGTTAAGCAAAAATTTGAATTAACTCCAAAGCATTTTAATTCAAGAAAAGAAGTGGTAGATAGGTATGCTGCCAAAATTTTTGATTTGCTTAATTTGTGCTATAAAGATTTGTATGGATTTACAAAGCTGAACGATAAGCAGGTGACTTTTTATATTAAGCTGTATTTCAGTTTCTTCCGTTTGGATACCGTTTCAGTTGTAGTTGATAAAAACGATGATGTGGTTGCTTTGGGAATTGCTATGCCGAGTTTTACAAAATCTTTACAAAAAGCAAAGGGTCGTCTTTTTCCATTTGGTTGGTATTATATGCTTCGTGCTTTGAAAAAGAACGACTTGGTGGATTTGTACTTGATGGCTGTACACCCAGATTATCAAAACAAGGGTGTAAATTCAATTATGTTTGCTGAGTTAATGCCTAATAGTGCAAAAAATGGTTATAAATTTGCGGAGTCAAATCCTGAGTTAGAGACAAACACAAAAATGTCGTCGCAATGGGCTAGTTTTGAGTATGTAAACCATAAAAAAAGAAGAGTTTATATCAAGACAATATAAATTCGAATAAACAATTGAGCAGTAATAACACTACTGCTCAAATTATTTTCAATATATTTGTTTGTGGGTTAATTTATCTATGCACAAATATAAACTAGATTTTTTGTTCTAAAGTTCTGAGTTATGACACGTAGATTTGATTTCTTAGTCATTGGTGGTGGAATTGCAGGTATTAGCTTTGCTCTTAAAGCTGCTAAGCATGGTAAAGTTGCTTTGTTGTGTAAAACGACCTTAGATGAGTCTAATACAACATTTGCACAAGGTGGAATTGCGTCGGTAATGTACGAGCCTGATAGCTTTGACAAGCATGTTGAAGACACGCTCATTGCCGGTGATGGTCATTGTAATTTGGCTGCAGTTGAACATGTGATTAAAAAGGCACCCTCGCAGATCGATGAGCTGTTGAATTGGGGAGTAAATTTTGATAAAAACGATGATGGACTCTTTGATTTACATCGTGAAGGTGGTCATTCAGAGCACCGAATACTTCATCATAAAGACAATACCGGTTACGAAATTCAACAAAGTTTAATTCGTGAGGTCAGAGCACATAGCGAAATTGAGATTTTTGAGCACTATTTTGCAATTGAAATTCTTACGCAACACCATTTAGGTCAAATTGTAACGCATCAAACTGCTGATATTGAGTGTTATGGTGCATATGTACTTAATCAGCAGTCAAATAATATCCATACATTTCTTTCTAAAATAACATTGCTTGCCACCGGTGGTATTGGTAGCGTGTATTCAACAACTACTAACCCGGAAATTTCGACTGGCGATGGTATTGCAATGGTTCATCGAGCTCGTGGAATTATAAAAGACATGGAGTTTGTGCAATTCCATCCAACAGGCTTGTATCAGCCTGGCGAACGTCCAACTTATCTTATTACAGAAGCAATTCGTGGTTATGGTGCATTATTGCGCTGTAAAGATGGAAAAGAATTTATGCAGAAGTATGATGAAAGGGGTTCTTTAGCCTCTCGCGATATAGTTGCAAGGGCTATTGATAATGAAATGAAGATTCGTGGACATCAATTTGTTTACCTTGATGTTACTCACAAAGATGCCGATGAAACAAAGAAGCACTTTCCGAATATATATAGAAAATGCCTGGAATCGGGCATAGATATCACAAAAGATTATATTCCGGTTTCTCCTATTCAACATTATTTATGTGGTGGCATAGTTGTTGATCTTAATGCTAGGTCGTCTATAAATCGACTTTATGCTGCCGGTGAATGTTCATGTACCGGATTGCACGGAGCTAATCGGTTGGCGTCAAATTCCTTATTAGAGGCAATTGTTTATGCAGATGCAGCTGTAAAAGATGCTGTAAAACGTATCAATGGTTTGACATTTAATGAACTAATTCCAGATTGGAACGACGAAGGTACTTCGCTGCCGGAAGAAATGGTTTTGATTACTCAAAGTTTCCGTGAGGTTGAACAAATAATGAGTACCTATGTGGGTATTGTGCGTTCCAATTTGCGTTTAAAGCGAGCATTAAACCGTTTAGAAATTCTTTATCGGGAAACGGAACATTTATTCGATAAATCTGTTGTTTCTAGAGAGATATGTGAGCTTAGAAATGTAATCAGTGTTGCTTACCTCATTATCAAACAAGCTTTATTGCGTAAAGAGAGTAGGGGATTGCATTATACAGTAGATTATCCTGATAGAATGAAAAACGAACTTTAATTTTTTTGAGTTAATGTTTTTTGAACGAAGATCTTGAAGCCATATAAATTTATAGCTCAGATTTCGGATAATTGCACTAACTTTGAAGCATAAAATCGTAAAATAAGTATAAGTGGTGAATAGTTTGAGGCACAGTTTGGTTAGAGGTTTATTGATGCAAGCGTTTTTGTTTGTAACATTTGGACTTGTTTTTGCCCAGAATGGCGCAAAAGCTGATTTCCGTGCAGCAAGTCAGGCCACTGTGATAAAAATTGACGGTTCTGCACAAAGTGGTTGGGTTAAAGGTGATAATGATAATACTTCTACTCCAAATACTCAAACTAATATTAATGAAAGTGTGAGTTTTAGTTCTACTTCAGAGGGAATTATTATAACTATATTAAACGGAACAAATAAAATAAAGCTTTTTGCACTTACGGGGCAATTGATTTTTAATGGAGATTTGACTCAAGGGCGATTTTTGATACAAACGCGAAAAGGTATTTATTTTCTGAAAATAAATAACAAGAGCTATAAAGTTATTTGTAAGTAAAGGTCTATTCAATAATAACAAAAATATATTTTTATGATTAAACACATAGTTTTTTTTGGTTTGGCTGACAATGCCGAAGGAAAATCTAAAAATGAGAATGCTGAAATTATCAAGTTTGAGTTGGAAAATCTTATCAATTTTATTCCGGAGATAAAGAAAATTGAGGTTGGTATAAATTGCCCCAATGCCCCCAAGACAAATTATGATATTGCTTTATATTCTGAGTTTGAAAGCTTAGAAACCCTCGATATTTATCAAGAACACCCCGAACATAAACGGGTGGCAGCCTATATTGGCAAAGTGAGAACTTCACGTGCTGCGGTAGATTACGAAGTTTAATAATTGCCCCAGTTTACTCGATTTTTTCTTACATTCAGGTATTTACGAAATTCATAGAATAGTCAAATGTTTTTAGCTTATTAAAAATATTTGACTATTTCTTTTGTAAATTAAAAAAATATATTTATTTTTACGCCGAATTAACATTAACTATTAACCATTAAAAAAAATCTAAGAATTATGTCTGTAAACAAAGTTATTCTAGTTGGGCATGTTGGGAAAGATCCAGAAGTTCGCTATTTGGATAAAAATGTAGCTGTTGCAAACTTTACATTAGCTACAACAGAGAGAGGTTACACATTGCAAAATGGAACTCAGGTTCCGGAGCGTACCGAATGGCACAATATCGTGGCTTGGAGAGCATCGGCTGAGTATGCTGAAAAGTATATTCGGAAAGGTGCCCAATTGTACGTTGAAGGAAAAATCCAAAGCCGTGCATGGGAGAAAGATGGAATCAAGCGCTACACAACGGAGATTTATGTTGAAAGTTTTCAACTTTTAGGTAGAAAACCTGACAGTATTGAACCGCTAAGTTCACTAGCCGCTTCACCTGTGGAAACTGTTCAAGCCCCACCTCATGTAGAAGATGATCTTCCATTTTGATATATTTATATTGTAAACCGCACCTAAAAATGGTGCGGTTTACTTTTTTCTAGCTGTTCGGTGAAAAAATATTTTGATTTGGAGAAAAAAGTATATTATCTCTTCCTCTCGTTTCCAAATAGTTGTAGAATTTACGGTCTTTTAATCGAAATAAAATTCAAAAAAATAGTCTAAGGCTATTGCAGAAACCAAAATTTGCCGTATCTTTGCACCGCGTTTGAGAGATAATGCCTACTCTGGTTCGGTAGTTCAGTTGGTTAGAATGCCGCCCTGTCACGGCGGAGGTCGCGGGTTCGAGTCCCGTCCGTACCGCTCGAAGGTTAGCCAAAAGGCGACACCCAAAAGCTAAATCCCTACAAATCGTTGATTCGTAGGGGTTTTTTCATCATCCTACCTTGTATTCGAGTTGCTAGATTAGCCAAAATTTAGCCATAAACAGACATACTTTTAGGACTAAATCGTGACCCTTTTTTAAACTCAGAAATAGGTCACAGAAAGTCAACTTTTGGCACACTTTTGACACCGATTGTCCGCACTGCAATTATTTCATTTTCAATCAATAAACTAATTTTGTAACGATTAAAAAATGAAATTATGAAGAGTACATTTAACGTCCTTTACTACTTGAAAAGGAATGCAATTAGAAAAGATGGTAGAATGCCAATTGTTACCCGTGTTACAGTAGATGG
>Ga0302215_10001337_pt1 | contig 17729 bp, 12 predicted proteins | sample II_Fen_N3_1_FD_194580 | JGI IMG/M metagenome (GOLD analysis project Ga0302215, IMG submission 194580) | Peat permafrost microbial communities from Stordalen Mire near Abisko, Sweden - II_Fen_N3_1 | ecosystem: Environmental > Terrestrial > Soil > Wetlands > Permafrost | place: Sweden: Abisko...
AAGAATACCCTTCAGCTACATATCTTTCATAGTTTGCGAAACTACCCGGCTCAATGGCTTCAAGTTGTGACTTCATTTTAACAGGATCACGGTTAAAATCAAAACCTGTACCATCGCTGAAAAATAATTTATATACCGGTTCCAGTGAAGTTGTTTCAAGTTCTTTATCCATATCAAGTCCCAGTCCTTCAAATACATTCCGGTAGATGGATGGCATAAGCAAAATGGTAGCACCCAGATCGAAGCGATGACCTTCCTGCGTCATTTGTCCACAACGTCCACCGGGAGTGGCGTTTTTTTCATAAACTTCCACTTCAAAACCTTTTTGTGCAAGTGAAACGGCTGTGGCTATTCCACCTACTCCGGCTCCTATAATTAATGCCTTCTTTGATATCGTATTCATTGATAAAAAATAGTTTTATTAGTTGCAAAGATACAAAAAAGATGGAATGTGTATCAAATGTCAAACGAATAAAAAACCGCAGAACGATGAATTCTGCGGCTTTGAAAGCTGATCTTATCACAGCAATCATTGCGTTAATATTTTGAAACCTGATATTACTTTTTCTTCTCCTTAAGCCAGTTGTTATATTCCAGAGCAATCTTTAAAACGTCAGCTTTTGTATACGTGTTATTGTATATTTTCTTGCTTAATTCAATATCATCACTAAAGAAATTTCCAACCCGTGATTTAAATGGATAGAAATTATTAAATGAAACCAACAGGTACTTTCTATCCGGTTTTTCGTACATAATCTGGTTTTCACTGCCCGATCCGGTGTTGGTTGTAAAAAATCGCTTGCGTAAAAATACTTTCAAATTATCATTTGATATCAATTGAACAAATTCCCAACCATCTTTTAATTCCTTTGGAAGATAATAAATGCTATCCAGCGAAAAAAACATTACTTCATCCGGTTTGTATGCACTCTTTTTAAAACTGACTGGATTGATAAAAACTAATAATTCATAATTCTGCTTGCAATCATTAAATTCAAAACTACCTCTGAGGGTGTCACCACTATTCAAAATTGCAAATCCTTCCTTGTGTTTTACATTTAAGAGGTTATCTAAGAATTGACTTGATGCTTCAATGCTTATAAATAAACTGATTAACACTAAATAAAGATATTGTTTTTTCATAATCGTATAATTTGACAGGTAACGGAATAATCATTTATCTTCTGTTTCTACTTCCTCAATTAACTGAATGTTGCTTATTTCACAGATATTATCAAGGGAAACTGATTTGACAATTATAGTACCGGCAACTAAATTTTAATATTATGTTTTTCACATGAGTAAGTAAAATAATTAACAAACTATCTTGCCGGTTAAACTTAACCACATTTAAATCTTAGTTGGTAAAGGATAAGTAATATTGAATTTGACTTTTTTAGAATTTCAATGTTTCAGTATGTATTATTATTAATCATATATAATGTCCGGATCATGACGATACTATATAAAATAACTTGCCTAAAAGTAACTGATTTACCAACATGCTGTTATCGACTTATTCTGATTTTCAGTGTGTAAATATACGAATTATTTATTAACAGACTGTCGTTTGTGCGAACAAATGTAATTTATTTATAAAATGTAAGCTGGTATTACATGAAACAAAATATTTGTAAAATACATAGTTGTTTTTTATGAATAATATGCACGATATACTAACATATAACTTTTTATTTTTTATTCTTAAAAATCATTTTTAAAACCAGAAAACAAACAAGTATCAATGCTAGTCCTGCCGTAAAAGTAAGGATTGCATCCATTGAATAACTATGTATAAATAGTCTTCTGGACAGAACTGCTAACAGAATCAGAGTTATTCCGATTGTCGTGACAATTGATTTTTGAGAATTATTTTTCATTGGAATATATTCATTCCGTAGTGAATTTAATTATTAAATAAATGACGAAACCTATTTTAAATTATCAATACCGGTTTTGCGTAGAACAAATTATTTTTTCTTTAGTTTGAGATTTCAAAAATATGCTTTTTTAATCAAAATAACAAAAAAGATGATTCTATTTACCCTAAATTTATATTTTTATATTCATGAACGAGTATAATTTCTACCCAAAATTATAAATTCTGTTGGCAATCAGAGTATACAGAAAGCTCCGGAATCTTCTCATTGTGGAGAAAATCCAGGAGCCTTTTAATTATACTTGAAAGAATTAAAAAAGGATCAACCTTTCTTCATCTTTTTTTCTCTTTTTTCTTCTTTTTTCTCTTTCGGAGTCTTAAGAGGATCTTTCTTTACGGTTTTCTTTGCATCTTGAGATTTTGCCATGATTTCTGTTTTTTAAAAGTTAGTATTTGTGTTTAAACCTGCCAACTACCTTATAGTTATTTTTTCTGATTGTAATATGTTGTTTGAAGCTGAACCGAGCAATAAATTATAGGTTCCTGCATCTGTTTTCCACGCATGAGATTCTACATCCCAATAGGCAAAGTCGCTGCTTTTTAATTTTAACGTTACTATTTTGCTTTCACCCGCTTTCAATGCTATTTTTGCAAATGCTTTTAATTCTTTAACCGGACGTTCAACCGAAGATTTTAATGCCTGTATATATAGCTGAACAACTTCAGCACCTTCCCTTTTACCTGTGTTTTTTAGTTCGAATTCTACGGTTGTACCTTCTGTTTTAGCGAGTTCTTTGGCTGATATGTTCATGTTGCCGTAATTGAAAGTTGTATACGATAAACCAAAACCGAACGGATAAAGTGGTTCGATTTTTTTAGATTCATACCAACGATAGCCTACAAAGATACCTTCTTTATACTGAATATCGATAACAGGTATTTTTGGAGCAATCATATCACCACCCCATCCGGTATAAAGTTCCATACCCTTTGGAATATAGCCAAAACCAGGAGAATCTTCAAATTTTTTCTCGATGGTAATGGGTAATTTTCCCGATGGATTCGTTTTCCCTGAAAGAATTTCAGCCAATGCAGTATATCCGTTTTGACCGGCATACCATGCATAAATAATAGCAGGCACTTTTGAGTTCCAGCCAGATAAGTTTAAACCACCCCCTGCATTAACCACTACTATCGTGTTGTTGTTTAACGACACCGCCTTTTCTACCATTTCATTGCTTTGTACAGGAAGCTCAAACGGCTTATCCCATCCTTCGCTGTCACTTGTCCCTATACTTACCACCACACAACCGGCTGCTTTCAACTGTTCATCGGTAGGCGATTCAGCAAATGTTACTGACGGTCCGAATTCCGAACGCAGTGCTTGCAGCATAGTGATGTTATTGTATCCTTCCACTTCGGCCGATCCTAATCCACGGGCTATTTTTTCAACATATTTCCCTGTTACCAGTATACTTTTCCTTGAATCCGCCGAAAGTGGTAATATGTTCCTTTCATTGCGCAACAGCACCATGCTTTCGCGTGCAGTTTGTAATGCGGTTTTTTCATGTTCAGGATAGTTTTTCAGGTAAGATGCATCTTTAACCGGTCGGTCAAAATCACCCATGGCTATAAATGCGCGCATCGAATTTTTGGCCATGCGATTAACATCCTCTTCAGTTACTTTGCCTTCTTTTAAAAGTCTGGCGGTATTTGTTCTCAGGTAAATATCTCCTATGATGGCAAGGTCAGGAATGTTTTTGTCTGCTTCTCCGGGCATTTCAAGATCCATCCCCGATTTAATAACCTTTTCGGGATCGTATACCGACCACCAGTCGGTCATCACAAATCCTTTAAAGCCAAGTTCTTTTTTTAATAATTGATTAATAACGTAACTGCTCTGACCTGCCCACTCGCCGTTGACCTGGTTGTATGACGTCATAACTGCCAGTGCACCCGCTTCAACACCTGCTTTAAAAGCTGGTAAGTATATTTCATGGATGGCTCTTTCGCCGACAACCGAATTTGTCCTGCGGCGATGGAAGTCGGTATTGTTGCAAAGAAAATGTTTCAGGGTCGTGATGGTTCCGGTACTTTGCATACCCACTACATAATTTTCAATCATACGGGCTGCCAGAAAAGGATCCTCTCCAAAATACTCGAAATTACGGCCATTCTGTGAAATACGGTAAATGTTCATTCCGGGTCCCAGTAAAACAGCTACATTGTTTGCGCGGCACTCTTCGCCGATACTTTTCGCAAAACTGTTTGCCAATGCCGGATTCCATGTTGCTGTCAAAGCTAACGGACAAGGAAAGGCTGTTGATTTTTGTATCGTACTGTCCAGGTTCTTTCGGATATGAACACCCTGTGTGGCATCCGAAAAATAAAATGCCGGTATTTTGTAGTTGTCAAAACCTTTCGTAAAGAAAGAATTGTGACCTCCAATCAGTTGAATTTTTTCGTCTATAGTCATCAATGCTAAAATAGCATCTGCCCTTTTGTCGGCTACAGCAAGACTAACCGGAGTTTTGAAAGGTTTAAAAATATAATTCTGCATTTTAGTACTCTGTGAAAATGAATTAATAGTGAGTAGGTACATTCCACATAAAAAAAACAATGTTCGTTTCATACAATTGAAATTAAGATGATTAGTAACCTGTTTATTGCGATAACTTGCCGAATGATAAACCATAATCAGACAACCTTGAAAGAATTCTTTTGTTTTTCTTTATTGACCAAATGGTCGTTGATTATTACAGTCGATGTTCTCACCGGGTGAAACGTTGAAATATTTGCAAAAGTACAGATAATATTGATAACGATACCCGGTTTTTTTTAATTCTTTGCCCGTTCCACATTCCACTCCTCCGTTGATGACATTTACCGTAGCCCCGAATCCCGGAACCCGCCCTTTTTGCAGGTCGTTGGCTGTTGGTTTCCAGGTGCCTGTCATGATTTCATGGCATGATGGTTTCGGGAACTGGGGTGTCATCCAAAACCAAATGGCAGAAGCAAACGACTCTACCGGATTACGGGCAAGCCTCTCAGGATGTTGTAATAGCGAATCCATAGTCCCGTACCATGCTTCACTAAATTGTCCATAGTTGTAATTCCAGGTCAATTGTTTCGGACCTCTTCCGTAATATGCTTTTCCGGGTACCGGTGGGTATTTTAATTTGGTGTAATCAGTATACCTGTTTTTTGAACTGTCTACCATTTCTTCTACAAAATAAAGTCCCCATTTAAAATATCCACCAGGCGCTTCAGCCCAGCCACCACTGGTTTCCTGTGCTATATTAGCTAAAAATGCCGCCAGCTCACGCTTCTTAGTAACTGCATTTCCCTGTAAAAATTCCGGAAAATACCTTGCCGCTGATACCAGAGATTTAAAAGAATAAAAATCGTGTATGTTGGTTTTGTAGTTTTTTCCGCTGCGCCCGTGGCGGTTAGGGAAGAGCTCATTCCACTTTGCTTCTGTTAACAGGTTGGTTAGTCCGGTTTTGCCATGACCATCAGTGGATAATCTCAAGGACTTTTTGACTGATAAGTCTGGTTGAGCATAACCGGTTATAGAAGTAAAAAAAATGATAAAGAATAACAGGTATTTCATTTGAGTAATTTGAGTAAATATAATATCGTTTTATTGAAACTTAATTCATGGTGTTACAAACTCTTGCAGGTAAAACCATGAATATCTTTGAATGGTAAATATATCAAAAAAATATTCAAACAACTATTTTTTTTGATATACGCTGAATTCAAAATCTTTTCACTGCAAAGATTGCAAAAAAGTTTCATTTTAACAACTGAACTGAACACTAAATAAAGAGATTACGATGAATACGTGATAATTAAAAAAAACGGAATTATAATAAAGTCTATCAATGGAAGCCTATGATCCTGAATTGATAATAATCAGCCAAAAAATAGTATTCGGAAAATTGGATAATTTACTCCATATAGTTGGAAACCTTATCATCACTATTTTCAAAAGAACTAAAAAAAACAATTTATACAGAACTTGAATCTGCTTTAAAAAAACCCCTTGCCTTGACATGAAGAAATACTCCTGGGGGCTTAATTACAACTTTTTTATAATGGAAATCAAAACGCCTGTAAAGTCAAAATTAGCTTCTGTTTTTAAAGGATTTTTGAGTTGAATAAATGTGCAAAGTCTATAGATTACGTTGAAGTTGTGTAATTAGTAAATGGCCGGGTGTAAATAACTTTATTTGAGAGTTATATCATTAATGTACTGGTGAATATTAATTGCGAAAAATTAGTGGTTTTTTATTTGCTAATTACAGTTTTAAGACTGATTGAGGATCATTTAATGAATCAATTCGAATATCTCTTTCATATAGTGCTGATTGTGAGGGTATAGATGTTTAAAAAAAAGGTTTAATCCTTCTTATCCAACCTGAATCGATCTGTTTCGATGAAATAAACCGGGAAGATTTCCCGTTTTTTTTGGTAAGATTTCCATAACTGTTGGGTATAGCAATCCTTATGTCCCATCCATAAAGAGATTTTAAAGAGGGTATAGAGGGGGTTCAGTGAGAGTTGAGAGAGCTAATCCTCATTGAACCCTCACTGAACCCTCACTGAACCCTCACTGAACCCCCTATGAACTTATAGTAATAACGGTAGCTAAAAAAGAGCTAAACAGGACCTATTTTAACATTTTTTGATAATAAATTTAACTATAGAACACCCGAAAGGCTTTACCGTCATCCTTATGAAATTTTATTCTGAATATTGAATGTTGGAAATGTTGGTTTCGTGGGTGTAACCGAAAAGAGAAAGATATCGATCGAAATTCTGAATAGTTAGCCACATGTCTGTAAGTCGACGACTTAATTTAAAGAATAATTGCTGCATATCACTCATTACAGTAACGAAAAACAAACAATACAATTTAAATATTTTACCTAAGAAAAATTCATTATTCCAAATCCGAAGGATTTAAATGTGAATAATAAATATGAAATGTATGGAGAATATGAAAATGAGGGGAACCTAACCCCGATAGGGGGTGAATAAAAATAATTTAACCAATATGAATTGTAAGAACTATTTAATGAATTTATCATTTAATCAGATGAGTGATATCCCAATGAGTTTTTCATCCACTTCGAGGTTGGTAGCTTTTGGCAACAATCATGTTCCAGGTACTTTATACATACTATCTGTAGTCTATTCCACCGGAAGTATAAACTAAAATATCAATATCAATTCTTTTAAGCTTTAGGAGCTTTTGCGGTTAATCATTTATTTAAATCAGAATCTGATATTGTAACGTGACCGATTGACTAAAAGTGGTAAAAAGAATGAACGACCACAAGAAATACCTGTGGTCGTTCATTCTTGTAAAAATATTGGATATTATACTTCCAGCTTTTCAACCTTCAGAATCTTTAAAACTTTCATACACTCAGCTATACTTTTTGTAATACCATCAACATCCAGTCCGAGCATGGTGTAAAGTTCATCAGGTGTACCGTGTTCGATAAAGTTATCAGGTATGCCAAGGCGTTTAACCTGCACTGTATAATTATTATCCGACATAAATTCAAGTACGGCACTACCGAATCCTCCCTGAATTACTCCATCTTCGATGGTAATGATCTGCCTGAATTTTTTAGCAATTTCGTGGAGCATCTCTTTATCCAGTGGTTTCAGGAATCGTATATCGTAATGTGCCACAGTCGCATTATAAGAACTTTCGATTTGTTCAATGGCTTTTTGTGCCGGTTTAGCCATTGTTCCAATGGTTATTACCGCCAGGTCATTCCCTTCTTTTAAACATTCACCTTTTCCGATTGCCAATGCTTTCATAGGTTGATGCCAGTCGACGATGGTCCCTTTTCCACGTGGATAGCGAATGACAAACGGACCCATATCCGGTTGCTGTGATGTAAACATCAGGTTGCGGAGTTCAATTTCATTGCGTGGTGCGGCAATTTTAAGATGGGGTATGCATCGCATGTAAGCCAGGTCAAACAGTCCGTGATGGGTTGCGCCATCTGATCCGACAATTCCTGCACGATCCAGGCAAATCACTACATTTAATTCCTGCAGGGCCACGTCATGAATTACATTGTCATAAGCCCGTTGCATAAACGAAGAGTAAATGTTACAGAACGGAACCAGGCCTTCTTTTGCCATACCGGCAGAGAAAGTCACGGCATGACCTTCGGCAATTCCAACATCAAAAACACGGGATGGAAGTTCTTTCTGCATAATAATCATCGAACAACCCGATGGCATAGCAGGAGTAACCCCCACGATTTTATCATTTTTCAATGCCAGTTCAAGCAGTGTTTCACCAAATACTTCCTGAAAAAGGGGAGGGGTGGATGTTGTAGTTGATGTTGAATTTCGTTCGCCGGTTTTTACATCAAATATGCCTGGTGCATGCCATACGGTTGCTGATTTTTCAGCAGGTTCATATCCTTTTCCTTTTTTGGTAATGCAATGAAGTACTTTAGGACCTTTAAAGTCTTTAATGTCTGATAATATCCTTACCAACCCCTGAACGTCGTGTCCATCTACCGGTCCGAAATAACGGATATTCAAACCTTCGAAGATGTTGTTATGATTGGTAAGGGTGGCTTTAATGCTATTGTTGAACTGGGTAATCCGGCGAATATTATCATCAGTAATGATATTCATTCTTTTCAGCAAATTAGCTGCCTTGAAACGTATCTTGTTATAGGTCTGAGACGTGGTAATATCCACTAAGTACTGTGTAAATCCACCCTGCACTGGGTCAATGGCCATTTGGTTATCATTCAGGATGATCAACAGGTTATTCTTGTCGACCGAAGTGTTATTAAGTCCTTCGAATGCCAGGCCACCTGTCATGGCACCATCGCCAATAACTGCCACTACATTCCGGTTGTTTTCTTTTTTTAGCAGGGATGCTACCGACATACCCAGTGCTGCTGAGATCGAAGTGGATGAATGTCCTACACCGAAAGCATCATATTCACTTTCTTTGGGCGAAGGGAAACCACATAACCCTTTAAACTGCCTGTTGGTGTGAAACCTGTCACGCCTTCCAGTCAGAATTTTATGACCATATGCCTGATGACCCACATCCCACACAATCCTGTCGTAAGGAGTATTGAAAACATAGTGTAATGCGACAGTCAGCTCAACAACTCCCAGGCTGGATCCTAAATGGCCGGGGTTTTTTGATACTTCATCGATGATAAATTGCCTTAATTCATTACAAACTTCCGGAAGATTATTTTTATTAATTGCTTTTAAGTCAATCGGTGAGTTGATATTATTTAGATAGTGATAGGTTCTTTTTTCCATGATATTTTCCAAATTGCTTGCAAAAATAATACAATTTTACCGTCATTTTTCATTTTATGCGGCTTATCTTAAAACTGTTTGTGTTTTTTATATAACACCTGGAATTGAAAATTGCTCAAATTAGGGTGAATTATGATTTTCTCGCATAATATCAGCCTAAATTCTATCAATTTGAATAAAAATAACAATTTATTCTTCCAAACCAGTTGAAATTACAATTTCTTGATGTATCTTTGCAGCCGAAAATAATAACATTATGACTTTTCAATGCAATTATAGTATTCTCGTTCTCGTCGTGCTTCTTTTGGTCAAAAATCAGAGGTGAGATGGCAACGTGTATAAATGTATTTGATATACAAAAAACCTTTCTCACCATAACGGAGAAAGGTTTTTTTATTTAGGAGTGAAAGGTGAGGAATGAGGAGTGAGGAGTGAGGAGTGAGGAATGAGGAATGAGGAGTGAGAGGAGAGTCAGGAAAGTAGTAGGCAGTTGGTAGTAAGTAAGTAGATTAATAAGGAATTTGGAGTAAGAGAAAGTTAATATAGTCCTGAACCGGGTTTAAGGGAAAGTAAATAAAAATTCAGGAAGAAACAGCATAAGGAATAAAGAAACAGTGTAAGGAATAAAAAGATATTGAAAAACTAACGATATGAAACACGAATTAAGAAGTAATACCACAACTGCCGGAAGGAAGATGGCAGGAGCACGTTCTCTCTGGCGTGCCAATGGAATGACTGACAGTCAAATGGGAAAGCCGATTATCGCTATTGTAAATTCGTTTACCCAGTTTGTACCGGGACATGTGCATTTACATGAGATTGGCCAGAAAGTAAAAGCTGAAATTGAGAAACTCGGTTGTTTTGCTGCTGAGTTTAATACAATAGCAATCGATGATGGCATCGCTATGGGACATGAAGGAATGCTCTATTCGCTTCCTTCGAGGGATATAATTGCCGATAGTGTGGAATATATGGTGAATGCGCATCGGGCTGATGCCATGATTTGCATTAGTAATTGTGATAAGATAACTCCCGGGATGCTTATGGCAGCCATGAGGTTGAATATTCCCACCATATTTGTCTCGGGTGGTCCCATGGAAGCCGGCGAACTGGACGGAAAACAGCTGGATTTGGTGGATGCTATGGTTCAATCGGCTGATGAAAGCGTATCCGATGCACAGGTAAAACGTATTGAAAATGCTGCATGCCCTACTTGTGGCTCATGTTCGGGTATGTTTACAGCCAACTCGATGAACTGCCTCAATGAAGCAATCGGATTGGCCTTGCCGGGCAACGGAACCATTGTTGCCACACATGTTAACAGGGAACAACTCTTTATTGATGCTGCCAAACTGATTGTGGAAAATGCCAACAAATATTATTTTGAAGGAGACGATAAAGTACTGCCACGTTCGATTGCCACACATGAAGCATTCAATAATGCCATGATACTCGACATTGCCATGGGTGGGTCGACCAATACGGTCCTGCATATTTTAGCCATTGCCCATGAAGCGGAAGTTGATTTCACCATGGATGATATCGATGCACTTTCGCGGCACACACCCTGTTTATGCAAGGTGGCACCAAATTCACAGAAATACCACATTCAGGATGTAAACCGTGCTGGTGGAATTATGGGTATACTCGCCGAACTAAGTAAAGGGGGATTGCTTGATAAAACAGTATACCGCGCTGATGGCCTGACATTAGGTGAAGCGATTGATCAGTTTGATATCACAAGTACTTCTGTTACTGACGAAGCAATTGAAAAATATAAAAGTGCCCCTGCCCATAAATTCAACCGGGTAATGGGCTCCCAGCACACCCAATATGAGGAACTTGATACCGACCGTACCGGCGGATGTATACGCGATATAGAACATGCTTATACGAAAGATGGCGGACTTGGAATCCTGAAAGGGAACATTGCACAGGACGGATGCGTTATTAAAACCGCCGGTGTGGATGAAAGTATCTGGAAATTTAAAGGTCCGGCAAAGGTTTTTACTTCACAGGATACAGCTTGCATCGGTATTTTGAGCGGACAGGTCATTTCTGGTGATGTGGTAGTAATTACCCACGAAGGTCCAAAAGGTGGCCCAGGAATGCAGGAAATGTTATATCCTACTTCGTATATTAAGTCAAAACATCTTGGAGCAGCATGTGCCCTGATAACTGATGGTCGTTTTTCGGGTGGAACTTCAGGCTTGTCGATAGGACATATATCACCCGAAGCAGCTGCCGGTGGTAATATCGGTTTAATTCAGAATGGCGATATCATTGAAATAGACATTCCAAACCGGTCCATCAATGTATTGGTCACAGAAGAAGAATTGTTGAAACGCAGGCAAGAAGAGGAAGCCCGTGGGAAAGATGCCTTTAAACCGAAAGACAGAAACAGGGTCGTCTCAAAAGCTCTGAGAGCTTATGCCAGTATGGTTAGTTCTGCTGATAAAGGGGCAGTTAGAATGATAGATTAAAATAACCCCTGTCCCTAAAAAGGGTTCAGGATTGGTTGATATTTTGAGAATTTAGTAAATAACTTATTTGTTTTACTTTCTTAAATCCCCTTTAGGGGATTTAAGGGTTATGAAAATATATGGAAACAAAAACTAAAATGACAGGTGCCCAGGCATTTATGCACTCAATAGTGAACGAAGGTGTTGATACCATTTTCGGTTATCCGGGTGGGGCCATTATGCCTGTTTTCGATGCTTTATACGATTTTGACAAGCAGATAAATCATATCCTGACCCGTCATGAACAAGGGGCAACACATGCAGCGCAAGGGTATGCACGTGTATCGGGTAAAGTAGGAGTATGTCTGGTTACTTCCGGACCGGCAGCAACGAATGCCATCACCGGCATTGGTGATGCATTGATGGATAGCACCCCTCTGGTGGTTATCACCGGACAAGTGAGTGCTGTATTGCTGGGTACAGACGCTTTTCAGGAAATCGATGTGGTGGGTATAACCCAGCCTATTACCAAATGGTCCTATCAGATCCGACGGGCAGAGGACATTGCATGGGCAGTTGCAAGAGCTTTTTATATCGCCCGCAGTGGCAGGCCGGGTCCGGTAGTGCTTGATTTTTCAAAGAATGCACAATTGGCTGAAGTAGAATATGAATACAAACCATGTACTTATATACGGAGTTATAACCCGCTTCCTGAAGTAAATCATGAGCAGATTGAGCTGGCTGCAAAACTTATTAATGAGGCTAAAAAACCTTTTGCCTTAGTAGGGCAGGGGGTAATCCTTTCGAATGCCGAAAAGGAATTGCTGGAATTATTGGAAAAAGCAGATATTCCGGCTGCCTCAACCTTACTCGGTTTGTCGGCTATGCCTTCCAATTTCAGGTTGAATAAGGGATTTCTTGGTATGCACGGCAATGTGGCACCCAATATGAAAACGAATGAATGCGATGTGTTGATCGCCATTGGTATGCGTTTTGATGACCGTGTAACAGGTGATTTGAAAACTTATGCCAAACAGGCCAAAATAATTCACCTGGATATTGATCCTTCCGAAATAGGTAAAAACGTAAAACCTGATGCACCTGTATTGGGCTCTGCTATAGAAACTATTCCTGCCATTACAAAATTACTGACCAGAACAACCCATACTGAATGGATCGATTCATTTAAGGAATATGAAACGCTGGAATTTGACAAGGTTATTCAGCGTGAAGTTCATCCGACAACCGGTGAAATAACCATGGGGGAAGTTATTCATAAAGTTTCAGAGGCAACTCATAACAATGCCATACTGGTTACCGATGTGGGTCAAAATCAAATGATGGCAGCACGTTATTTTAATTATTCACAAACCCGCAGTATGGTTACTTCGGGTGGCCTGGGAACAATGGGATTTGGGCTACCGGCCGCTATTGGAGCAAAAATGGGAGCCCCCGACCGGGTCGTATGTACTTTCTGTGGTGATGGTGGATTCCAAATGACCATACAGGAATTGGGAACGATTATGCAGGAACAAATAGGTGTAAAAATGATTATTCTGAACAATCACTTCCTGGGTATGGTGCGCCAGTGGCAGGAAATGTTTTTTGAAGAACGCTATTCATTTACCAAAATGCAAAATCCTGATTTTATTGCCATAGCCAAAGCCTACAGAATCGATGGTAAGGAAGTACATGTGCGGGAAGAGCTGGATGATGCTATTGCTGACATGCTGAAAGACGACAAACCTTATTTGTTGGTTGTAAATGTAGAAATGAACGGCATGGTATTCCCGATGATTCCTACCGGAGCTTCAGTAAATAACATATTGTTGGGAGATTAATTCATCCAGCAATAAGTTGACAAGTTTTATAATTTTCACAGATTACAGTTTCTAAATGAATTTACAAAAGTATTGTTTGAATTGATGATATAACAAATTTGAGTCTTATGGATAATACATTATATACAATAACAGTTTTTTCGGAAAATACGGTTGGTTTGTTGAATCAAATCACGATTATTTTCACACGCCGGGCATTGAATATCGAAACACTTTCAGTGTCTCCATCTGCCCTGAAAGGAATACATAAATTTACGATAACGCTTTACACCACAGAAGATATGGTTATTAAAGTGGTGCAGCAAATTGATAAAAGGGTGGATATATTAAAATCATATTATAATACTGATGAAGGCCTTGTTTTTCAGGAAATCGCTTTATATAAAGTGGCAACTGATAAATTGCTGGCATTGGGAAGTATTGAAAAACTGATCCGCAATCATCACATACATATTCTGGAAATGAACGAGAACTTTGTTGTTTTTGAAAAAACAGGACATTATGAAGAAACTCAACAACTTTTCGATGAGTTGAGTGAATCGGTAGGAGTACTCCAGTTTATCCGTTCCGGGCGTGTGGCTATTACAAAATCGAAAGTGGAAAGGTTAAGTGACATGCTCGAAAGCATGCGTAAATTCGAAACAAACGTATAATTTTTAAACGGAAAAATTTTAAATAACGAATATAGATCAGTTAAATATCTGTTGATATTACCAACTAAATAAATTTCAGCATGTTGAATAAACGAATTTATTCTTTTCAAATACAGCCACAATATGTCGATTTTCAATTTCGGGTAACCATGGCAGCCCTGGGTGATATTTTACTGACTACTGCCGGATTTAATGCCGACGATAATGGTTTTGGTTTGCGACGTTTGCACGAAATGGAATGTGCCTGGGTACTTTCACGCCTGGCTATTGAGATGGTTCGTTATCCGGATCAGTATGAAACAATTCATGTAGAGACCTGGGTTGAAGAAGTGGGAAGGGCTAATACAACACGTAATTTTTGTATCCGTGATGAGAAAAATGACATTATCGGAAATGCCTGCTCCGTATGGGTGATGTTCGATATGAAAACCCGTCGGGCAAAAGATTTGCAAACACTCGATGGAATTCATGATTTTGCAACAAATGAAGCAGGGTTGATTGATAAGCCAATCAGGCTGGGGTTGGTGGAAGGCGAAGATTATGATGGTTTTAAAGTGAAATACAGTGATATTGACATTAACGGGCATGTCAACAGCGTTCGATACATTCAATGGATCAGTGATTGTTTCTCCTTGGATTGTTACCGTAAATGCCAGGTGAAACGCTTCGAAATAAATTACATGAACGAAATGCTCTATGACGAATTTGTGGATATCGTAGGTCATCAAATTGAACCCGGAGATTTCAGGTTTGAAATACGAAATGATACTAAAACCTCATGCCGGGCAAGAATGGTTTTCTGAATACAAACTTTTCCAACGTTACGAACGTTTGAAAGTTTCAAAAATAAATAAATTAATTCATACAATTCAACATGAATAGATCCCGGTTAACAGGAGTATTGTTTTTGTTGATAATTTAAAAATTAAAAAAAATGGCAAATTATTTTAGCTCTCTTCCACATCGCCTGAAGGTACAGGAATTAGGAAAATGTGATTTTATGCAAAGCAGCGAATTCGCTGATGGTGTCAAGAAACTGATTGGTAAGAAGATTGTTATCATAGGTTGTGGTGCCCAGGGATTGGCTCAGGGTCAAAATATGCGCGATAGCGGTCTTCATGTAGCTTATGCATTGCGTCAGGAAGCTATCGATAATAAAAGGGCGTCATATCAGAATGCAGTTGAAAATGGTTTTGAAGTAGGTACTTTTGAACAAATGGTTCCAACGGCTGATTTAGTATCCAATCTGGCTCCCGACAAACAACACACTCCGGTAATTAACAAGATCATTCCATTGATGAAAAAGGGTTCATGCTTATCTTATTCACATGGATTCAATATTGTGGAAGAAGGAACTCAAATCCGTAAAGACATAACAGTAGTTATGATAGCACCTAAATCACCGGCATCGGAAGTACGTGCTGAATACCTACGGGGTTTCGGTGTACCTACACTGATTGCTGTTCATGCGGATAACAATCCGAATGGTGATGGACTTGAAATAGCCAAAGCTTATTGTGTCGGAACCGGAGGTAATAAAGCCGGCGTACTCCTTTCTTCTTTTGTTGCCGAAGTTAAATCGGATTTGATGGGCGAACAAACCATTCTGTGTGGTTTATTGCAGACCGGCTCGATACTTAGTTTCAATAAAATGGTTGAAAAAGGAATTGATAAAGCCTATGCATCAAAACTGGTACAATATGGCTGGGAAACGATTACCGAAGCATTAAAAATTGGTGGTATCACCAATATGATGGACAGGTTGTCGAATCCTGCAAAAGTAGAAGCCTACAAACTGGCTGATGAACTGAAAGATATTATGCGTCCATTGTTTATTAAACACATGGACGATATCTTGTCGGGCGAATTCTCGAAAACGATGATGGAAGACTGGGCCAATGGTGACAAGAACCTGCTGACTTGGCGTGCTGAAACAGGTGAAACTGCTTTTGAAAAGACCCCTGCCGGTAATATGGATATTTCAGAACAGGAATACTTTGACAATGCTACATTGATGGTTGCTTTCATCAAAGCAGGTGTAGAATCAGCATACGAAACAATGACCTGTTCGGGTATTAAAAACGAATCGGCCTATTATGAATCATTGCATGAAACTCCCCTTATTGCCAATACAATTGCCCGTAAAAAACTGTTTGAAATGAACCGTGTAATTTCCGATACTGCCGAATATGGTTGCTATTTGTTTGATCATGCGTGCAAACCATTATTGGCTGATTTTATGAAAAAAATCGATACTAACCTGATTGGTAAGAATTTCAATGATTCAGTTAACGGTCATGTCGATAATTTCGAACTGGTAAAAATCAATGCCGCCATTCGCAATCACTCCATTGAAATTTGTGGAGCTGAACTGCGAGCAGCAATGACTGCCATGAAGAAAGTGGTGTTATAGGAATCTGTTATAATTATTTCATGTATAAACAAGAGCTGTCTCCAACAGGAAACAGCTCTTGTTTCAATATCAGCTATCCTGATCCCATCAGTATATCTAAAAGTTGCAAAGTGTAAATTGTAAAGAACCTATTCTTTTGATACAATAAACTTTCTGGTCTCCATTCCTTCAGAATTACCGGCTTTCAGGATATACATTCCGGGATGTAGATTCCTTATATCTAACTCCAACAGCGTATTTCCCTGTTTTAGAGGGATGGTTTTTTCGGGCACACCATTCAAATTGAATATCTGGTAATAATCAATCACTCCCGGTCTATGTTGTATCTCCAGAAATCTATTGGCAGGATTATGCAAAATGACCAGATTCTGCTCACCATTAATTGTTTCAAGGTTAGAAACTGTTTGTTGGAGATTTACCGTTGATTGATGACATAAAATAAAATTATCCGGATCAAAAAATACACTGTCAATTCTGAAGCCGGGGTTAATATTGAAAGTCTGACCGGAATATATGTGGTTAAAAATGATAGTTGTATCTTTGTTTTCACCTTTAAATTTAATGGGAAGTACCATATTGAAAAAACTGACATCGCTGTTATAGGGCGTCTGATTTATGATCACCGAAGTGTTTAAATCCGGTTGCTGGCTTGCCTGAATCTGATAGTCAGGCACTCCGGTACCATAATACCAATCAGCAAAAAAACGGGTTAAATCTTTTCCCGATTGAGCTTCCAGGTGCCTTTTTAAATCATCTGTACGGGCAAACCCATATTTTAATGCAGGATCATTCAGGTAATTTTTTATTCCCTGGTAGAAATCCCTGTCCCCTAACACCCAGCGTAACATTCGAAGCACTAATGCTCCTTTAAAGTATGACAGGCTGCTGCTGAAAATGCGGGGGACACTTGTTGTATCTGTGCAAAATACCGAGCCTTGCAGACCTGAACTGACGTAGCCACGAAATGAATTAATATTGTCTTTGAGGGAATTGTCGGTATATAAATATTCTAAAGATAATAAAAAACAATAAGATGCAAATCCTTCGTTTAACCAGATATCCTGCCATGAACCGCACGTTACCATGTCGCCAAACCACTGATGAGCCAGTTCGTGTGAGAGAATGTAATGATTGAAAGAACTTTTACCAAGA